>Ga0207682_10000041_pt1 | contig 52338 bp, 56 predicted proteins | sample KBSM63metaG_FD_184332 | JGI IMG/M metagenome (GOLD analysis project Ga0207682, IMG submission 184332) | Miscanthus rhizosphere microbial communities from Kellogg Biological Station, Michigan, USA - KBS M6-3 metaG (SPAdes) (version 2) | ecosystem: Host-associated > Plants > Roots > Rhizosphere >... | reverse complement strand
CTCGTCGCCGGGGCTGAACTCCTCGGTGTCCACGCCGGGAGGGCCGAGGCGGGTCTTGCCGGCCAGGCCCGTGACCTCTGGCAATGCCTCCCAGAGCGACTCGGCGGTATGGCGGGAGCCGACGAGGACGCCCTCGGCCGCCTCCATCCCCTCTTCCGCGTAGGGGAGGAAACGGGGATTGGGCTTGACCGTGTACTCGAGCGCCGAGCCGTGGATCTTGGCCGCGAAGGGGGCGACGCCCGCGCGGGCGAGGATCGGCGGGCCCATCACCAAGTGGTTGGCCAGGGCCAGGTCGACGCCGCCTGTCCGCTCGGCTACCGCGCGCACAGCGGCAACGTTGGCCTCGATGTAGCGGGCCAGCTCCTCCTCGCTCAGCTCGGGGAAAGCCTTGACCTCGAAGCCCTCGTAGGGGTCCTTTACGTAGACCGGGAGGAGACCACCGATGTCGGGGTTGTGGATCTCGACCCCCTCGATCCGGGTCTCGCGGTCCTGGCAGAGCAGATGGACCTCGTGCCCGAGCCTGGCCAACGCCCGGGTCAGGTTGGCGTTGTAGATGTTGCTGCCGGTGCCGCGCAGCATGTAGCCGTGGAAGACGAGAAGACGCATCGGGACCGCGCAAGCTAATAGTCTTCGCGGCCGTGAACTCGAAGCAGCTCTACCGGATGCGCGCCCCGGCCTCCGGCCGTGAGGCCCTCGCCCACGCCGAACCCGGCCAGGTCTACCTCGACCGCGAGACGGGAGAGGAGATGGAGCCGGTAGCGGCGGTCCTTCCCCTGGCCCCGAGCGCGTCCGCTCTGCCGCGTACGCCCGAGAATCTGCGGGCCTGTCGTCGATGCGACCAGCTGATTGGTCTCGACGTCAGCGACTGCCAGTACTGCGGGCTTCGGCAAGAAGCGCTTTAGCACCGAAGCAGCGGGCGTCGGCAGGGCCTCCCTCACTCGCCTACCTGGCTGAATCGTCAATAGCCGTCCGAGATTGGGGTAGGGCCAGCGGCGCAAAACGTTCGGGAGGCCCTACCGACGCCCGTTCCAAGGGAGCTAAAAACCCTCTCGCCCCCTCTGGATCTGCGTGAAGCGAGGACACGACGACTTCTCCTTGAAGCTAGGTGCTCTCTCGGCCTCTCCAAAGCTTCCGTAATTCGAACGCTGGGGGTTGGGTCGGAGCGTCGGGTGCCCCTGCGAACGTTTTGTGCCGCTGGCCCTAGGCATTCTCGGACGGCGGCTAGACGATTCAGCCAGTCAGGCAAGTGAGCAGGGGTACCCGACGCTCCGACCCTTCCTGCAACTTCGGACTTACGGTTTCTTCACCAGCGTCGCCGTGTAAAGCAACCTGGCATTCGAGTAAAAGCAGCCGTAGGTCTTGACCTTGCCTACGCCCTGCTGAGGGTGGCCACCCTGGATGTCTTCCTTGGAGGCGCAGTGATCTTCCAGCCGGCTCCCCCGCCAGGTGTCTTCTTCGGAGACGTTGAAGGCGAACATCGGCGCCCAGGTGGGCACGGTGAGTGCGACGACCTGGCCGCGCAGGACCGAGAGCGGGTGTTCGAGGGCGAAGATCGGCGTGCTGCCGAAGTAGGGGTTGAGGATCTCCAGCGGGCTCTGGCGCACGAGCGTGTATTTCGGCGGTTTCGAGCCTTCGACCGGGCGCAGGATGCCGATCCGCGCCTGCGAGGGCTTGCCGAGGAATTCGTCGAAGAAGCCGATCTCGTTGGTGGTCGTTTTGGTGTCGGTGCGCGAGGGCTTGGCCAGGGTTATCGACCAGGCGACGATCTTGCCGTCGAAGGGCACTTCGTAGGGGTTGTCGATTCCCCCGGCTTTGACCTGGTAGCCGCTGACGTGGCCCTCGACCCGGCAGGGGATCACCTCGACGTTGTTGACGATCTTGCCCGGGCAGGAGGGCGGCGGCGTGTTGGTCGTCTTGCCGAGCACGACGACGCCGAGTGGCGCCGAGTCGGCCGAGCCCGGCCAGGCCGCGACCACGAGCGCAACCAGAACGCAGGCGAAGCCCGCGGCGGCAGCCACGGGCGATCGCGTGATCCTGTTTTTCGCTGCTATCCGCATGATCTGACGCTGCAAACCCGCTCGGCGGGTGAGGGTTGCGGGGATTCTGCCGTCCGGGACGGAGCGATGCGGGCATTGCATGCGGCTTGCACGATCCCGGCCAACGGGCCTCAGTAGGGTGCCCAGCGATGCCGGCGATTGTCGTAGAGGGCTTGCAGCGCAGCTTTGAGGAGGTGCTTGCCGTCCAGGGCGTCGACCTGAGCGTCGAGGAGGGAGAAATCTTCGGCTTCCTCGGACCCAACGGCGCCGGCAAGACGACCACGGTGCGGATGCTGACGACGCTGCTGCTGCCGACCGGCGGCCGGGCGACCGTGGCCGGCCACGACGTGGTCAAGCAGGCGCGCGCCGTGCGGGCCTCGATCGGCGTCGCCCTGCAGGAGGCGGCGCTCGACCCGCTGATGACCGGGCGCGAGTTGATTCGCCTACAGGCGACGCTGCAGGGACTGCCCGGGGCGGAAGGCAAGCGGCGCGCCGACGACCTGCTCGAGCGGGTCGACCTCGCCGCCGCCGCCGACCGGCGCGTCGGCGGCTACTCCGGCGGGATGAAGCGCCGGCTCGACCTCGCGGCGGCGCTGGTCCACGAACCGAGGGTGCTCTTCCTCGACGAGCCCACCACCGGCCTCGACCCGGTCAGCCGCAAGACGATCTGGGAGGAGGTGCGGACCCTCAACGACGAAGGCACGACTGTCTTCCTCACCACCCAGTACCTCGAGGAGGCCGACCAGCTCGCCGACAATGTGGCGATCATCGACAGCGGCCGGATCGTCGCCGAAGGCACGCCTGACTCGCTGAAGACCGAGATCGGCAATCCCCACATCCAGCTGCAGCTCGCCGCCGGCTCGATCGCCGAAGCGGAGAAGGTCTGCGCCCAGGTGGGCAAGCTGCTGCCTCCCGTCGACGGTCGCACCGTGCTGGTCGAGGCGGCCAACGGCGCCGCCGACATCCCCAAGGTCGTGCGGGCGCTCGACGACGCCGGGATCGCGGTCGAGTCGCTGGAGCTGGTCCGCCCCACCCTCGACGACGTCTTCGTCGCCAAGACCGGCCATCACCTCGAGAAGGACGAGCAGGGCGAGGCGGAGCCCGAGGCCGTCGAGGCGTGAGCGGATTCGCCACCAACGCCAGGGTGGTGCGGGCACTCGGCATGCGCTCGATCCGCCAGACCTTTCGCCGCCCGCAGCTGATGGCGCCGATCCTGATCTTCCCCACGCTGCTGCTGGCCATCCAGACCGGCGGCGCCGGCGGCGCGATCAACCTGCCCGGCTTCCCGCCGGTGCAGAGCTTCCTCCAGTTCATGCTCGCCGGGGCGATGATGCAGTCGCTGATGCTGGCCGGCAACAGCGGCGGCATCGCGCTTGCCGTCGACATCGAGATGGGCTTCACCGACCGCCTCTTCTCCGCCCCGATTCCGCGCTACACGATCGTGCTCGGGCGCCTTGCAGGAACCGCGGCGCTGGGACTGTTCGCCTCGCTCTGGTTCCTCGCGATCGGGTTGATCTTCGGCGCCGAAATCCACAGCGGCGTCGCCGGCGCGCTGATCGCGATCGTGCTCGTCACCGCCACGGCGATGGCGGTCGGCGGGATCGGCGCCGCGATCGCCCTGCGCACCGGCAGCGCCAGCGTCGTCCAGGGCCTCTTCCCGCTGGTCCTCGTCGTCCTCTTCCTCTCTTCCGCCTTCTTCCCCAACGAACTGATGATCCAGCCGGCGAAGGCGATCGCCGAATACAACCCGCTCAGCTTCGTCGTCGAAGGGATCCGCGGGCCGATCATCTCCGGCGTCGACGCGACCGAACTGGGCGAGGCGGTGCTGGCGATCGCCGGGATCGTCGTGCTCGGGCTCGTGCTCAGCGCCCGCGCCCTGCGCCACCGGCTGAGGGTGGGCTGATGGAGACGGTTGCGGCGCTGCCGCAGTGGCGGGCGAACCTGGCGACGATCGCGGCGCTGATGGCGCGCGCCAAGAACGAGCTGCTGCGGGTGCCGGGCGCGGCGATTCCGGGCGTGCTGGCGCCGACGATCTTCTTCCTCGGCCTCAACGGCGTCTTCGGGGCGCTGACCCAGCTCAACGGCTTCACCACCGGCAGCTACGAGAGCTACATCGTGCCGGTCAGCATGCTGCAGGGGGCCGGCTTCACCGGCGCCGCCGCCGGGGTCAACCTCGCCCGCGACATCGAGCAGGGCTGGGTCGACCGGCTGCTCGTCTCCCCCGCCCCGCGCTGGGTGCTGTTGGCCGGGACGGTGCTCGCCGCCAGCGCCCGGGCGCTGATCCCCGCCACCTTCGTCTTTGTCATCGCCCTCTTTCTGGGCGCCGGCTGGCCCGGGATCGACGGCCTGCTGGTCACCTACGTGATGGTTGCGGCGATGGCGGCGGTCGCCGCCTGCTGGGGGTCCGGCCTAGCCCTGCGCTTCAAGAGCCAGTCGGCGGCACCGCTGATGCAGTCGGGGATGATGGCCCTGGTCCTGATGACGACGGCCTACGCACCGCTGGCCCTGCTGCAGCCCTGGATGCGCAGCGTTGCCGAAGTCAATCCCGTCACCAACGTGATCGACGCCGCACGCCAAGGGTTCGTCGGCGGCGTCAGCTGGGCCGAAACCTGGCCCGGCCTCCTCGCCCTGATCGGCCTACTGGCCCTACTCGGCGCCTGGGCGCTGCGCGAAATGCGTCGCACCGCGGTGTGAACGCCACCGACCTGGCCGAGCGCACCCTGCGCGGCAGCTGGGTCGAGGGCGAGCGGGAGGGGACTCGCTTCGCCTACACCCGTCCCAGCCCCAGTCGCTATCCCTGGCAGTGGTACTGGGACTCCTGCTTCGCGGCGATCGTCTGGCGGCGCTTCGATCCGGCACGCGCCCGGCGCGAGCTGGAGACCCTGCTCGCCGCCCAGCGGCCCGATGGCTTCATCGGCCACACGATCTTCTGGGAGCGGCCGGTGACGCTGGAGCGGCTGCCCTTCTACAACGTCGCCTCCCGCACCTCGTTCCAGACCGAGACGATCCAGCCGCCGCTGCTGGCCTGGGCCTGGCGGATCGCCGTCGGCGATCCCCGCGAAGAGCCACGAATCGTCGCTCATGCCGATTGGCTGCTCGCCGAGCGCAACCTCGAGGGCGACGGCCTGCTCTGGATCGTGCAGCCGGACGAGTCCGGCCTCGACGCCTCGCCCAAGTTCGAACCGGTGTGGGGATGGCGGTCCAACGCCAGGCCCGGCTTCCCGCTGTTGGTCCACCGCAACCGCCGCCTCGGCTTCGACGCCCGCCGCATCCGCGACGCCGGCGGCCCGCTGCTCTGCGAGGTCCTGGTCAACACGCTCTGGTCGCTTTCGCTGCAGGCGCTGGGGCGGCCGTCGGCGACCCCGGCGCTGATCGAGCGGCTCTGGGACGAGGAGCGCGGCTTGTTCATCGACTGGGCCGAGCCAGGAAGCGTGCGCCCCGGCGTCGTCACCTGGGCCTCCTTGGCGCCACTCGCCCTGCCGGACCTGCCGGAGCCGATCGGGCGTCGCCTGGTCGAGGAGCATCTGCTCGACGAGAACGAGTTCCTCGCCCCGGTCGCGCCGCCCTCGGTCGCGGCAAGCGAGCCGAGCTACGAACCGGGCGGGCACCGCGGACCGCTGCGGCGCTACTGGCGCGGACCGACCTGGGTCAACTCGACTTGGCTGGTCTGGCTGGGACTGCGCCGGCTCGGCTACGTCGAGGCGGCGGAGAGGCTCGCGGACGGGGTGGTCGGGGCGGTCGAGCGGGAAGGCCTGCGCGAGTACTACGACCCGCGCACCGGCGCCGGCCTCGGGGCCCGCGACTTCGCCTGGTCGGCGCTGGTCGCGGAGCTCGCCGATCCCGATCCTGCCGCCGCCCGCAGCCACCTCTAGGCCGGTGCAACGCGTTGCGGTTGCGTGGGCACCGAAAAACGTTGCACCGCATCGGGGAGAATGCGGGCCGTGTCGTCCAACCCGTTGGTCAGTGTCGTCATCCCTGCCTACAACGCCGAGCGCTATCTCGGCGAGGCGATCGAGAGCGTGCTCGGCCAGACCTACGCGCCGGTCGAGACGATCGTCGTCGACGACGGCTCGGGCGACGACACCGCCGCCGTCGCTCGCTCCTACGAGGTCGAGCTGATCGTCCAGCAGAACGCCGGTCCCGCCGCGGCCCGCAATCGCGGCTTCGCCGCCTGTCGCGGTGCGATCGTCGCCTTCCACGATGCCGACGACCTGATGACTCCCGACAAGCTCTCGGTCCAGGTCGGGGAGCTGCTCGCCGATCCCGCGATCGGCTGCGTGCTGGCCGAACAGGAACTGCTGATCGAGGAGGGCGCGGAGCTGCCCTTCTGGGCGGAGGGATCAAATGTGCCGACGGTGATGCCGGCCAGGCCGGAGGAGTTCGCCGGCGAGCCCGATGTGCACACGATGACGATGGTGGTGCGACGCGACGTCTTCGAGCGGGTCGGCGGCTTCGACGAGGGGATGCGCGCGGCCGAGGACTTCGATTGGCTGCTGCGAGCCGCCGAGGACGGGGTCCGGTTCGCCCGCCTGCCGCGCGTCCTGCTGAAGCGGCGCGTGCACCCGGCGAGCCTCACCCAGGACGCCTCCGTCGGCCGTGCCGGGCACTTCCTCGCGCTCAAGAAGCGGATGGAGCGCCATCGCGCTCGCGCCGCCGGCTGATCGCCCCCGCCGCGTGGGCCGGCAGCTGCCAGACGCTCTCCAGTCCCCAGAAGCGGCGAGCGAAGCCGACGAAGCCGCCGGGGCGGGGAGCGCCGGTGTCGAGATCGCGCAGGCGCCGGTAGCGGTCCCAGGCCATGCGCAGTGTGCGCAGGGGCGAGTCGGGACGGCAGGCGGCACGGAAGGCGGCTCGCTCATGGCGCGAGGTGGGTACGGCGCGCAACTCCGCCAGGGCGGAGCCCGGGATGGCCGCGCCGAACTCCTCGCCCAGGTAGGCGAGCGCCGCGGCGGTTGCGACCGTAAGTTGCCGCCGCTTTGCCTCGGCGACGAGCCGTTCCCAATCGAGCGCCCCCTCGCCGGAGCGGATCACCGTGACCGCATCGGCGATCCAGCGAAAGGGCGGCAGCGGGCTCCAGGGCGTGCCGTGCACGCAGGCGAGCAGCAGCTGGTCCGCGGGACAGGGCGCGCGCGTCGCCGCGCCGCCCAGCTCCAGCGGTACAGACGCCGCCCAGAGCGGCTCGTCGCCGGCGGGCTGCCAGAGGGCGAACCAGTGCAGGTCGACGTGACCGCTCTCGCCGTCGGCGAAATCGAGCGAGTGATGGACTTCGGTCCAGGCCGGCGGGTCCTCGTGGTCGGGTGACCAACCGGCGCCGGACAGGACCGAGATCGCCTCGCGGGCGCGCCCGACCGGCACCAGCACGTCGACGTCGTCCATCGGCCGCGCGCCGACGTCGCCGTAGGCGAGCAGCGCCAGCGAGGCACCCTTGGTGACCAGCGTCTCGATCCCGGCCTCGTGCAGCAGGGAGATCGCCTCGGACGCTCGCTTGAAGATCAACTGGTTGTGGCTCCAGGAACGCCTGTAGAGGCCCTTGAGCCGGCCGGCGACCTCGGCGTCGAAGGAGTCTGGCCCGAGGTTGCGGTAGACAAGTGGCAACAGGCGGGTCGAACCGTGGTCGACGTCGTCGAAGTCGAGCTTCCCGCGCCAGCGCTCCCAGGCCGCCAGGGCGTCGGGCGTCGGGTCGAGCGCGGCGTGCAGGACCAGCAGCTGCTCGGGCGTCGGCTTGTTGCCCAGCACCTCGCTCACCGGCCCTCCTCCCGCCGCCGGTCCAGGGACCGCTTCAGGTGGCGGGCGAACTCGGCCCGTTCGTCGCGATTCTGGATCGAGTGGTTGGCGCCGTGAACCCGGCGCAGGGTGACCGTCTCCTCGAGCATCTCCTGGGCCAGGCCAAGCTCGCCGGCGCGCAGAAAAAATGTGAGGCCGTCGCTGACCCGCACGTCCTCAGGCCAGGGACCGATCGCGTCGACCGCGGTGCGGCGGGCCAGCATGGCGCCGAGGTGGAGGCCGGGCTGGGACTCGGCGGGAATGCGCAAGGCGCCCGCCTCTGCGGCGGAAAGGCCCGGGTCGGCGAACTGACGCACGTGGCCGAAGACCAGCTGCAGCTCGGGCCGGGCCGCGAAAGCGGCGAGCTGCCGCTCGATCTTGTCGGGTTGCCAGAGATCGTCGGCATCGAGGAAGGCGACGAAATCCCCTTGCGAGGCGGCGATTGCCGCGTTGCGCGCTGCCCCCACGCCCGGCCGCGGCTCGGCGACGACCTCGACCGTAAGGCCGAAGCCGAGGGCAACCGCGGCGCTGGCATCGGTCGAACCGTTGTCGACGACGATCACCTGGTCGCAGGGACGGCTCTGGGCCAAGACGCTCTCGATCGCCTCGGCCAGGTAGGCCTCGCCGTCGCGCACCGGGATCGCCGCTGTGACCGTCGGGTCAGCCAAGCCCGGCCACCAAGCTGTCGACGACGGCCGCGTTGGCCGCGGGGTCGGGACTGAGGTCAAGCGCGTAGCTGGGAACGCGCCGCACCAGGCCGGCCAGCGTCGCCAGCGACCCTCCACCGCCGAAGCCCGACTGCACGATCGTGCTCGGCGCCACCGCCCGCAGCCCCTCCGCCGCCGAAATCCGCCCCAACCTCGGATTCCGCCGGCCGACTTCGTCTTTACTCCCGCTATCCGACAAAAAAGACGAAGTCGGCGAGGAGGTTGTCGGAGCGACGACCGCCACGATGCGGAGCCGGCGCCTCAGGGCGCCGGGAGTGAAGGTGCGGAGGTCGACGAGGGCCTTGGCGGGGCCCTCGAGCGTCGGCTCGAAGCCGGCGGGGTCGATGGCGGCGGCCGGAACGCGCAGGCGCCCGGCACTGTCCTCGGTCAGCTTGGCCGTCGACTGCATCGCGTGCGCGGTCAGGGAGTCCGGCTCGAGCAGGACGTAGTCGTCGCCGGCCACCTCCATTCCCGCAAGCGCGCAGGAGAGCGCCAGGGTCGACTTGCCGGAGCCGCCGCGGCCGACGAGGAGCACGCCGTGGCCCTCGCGGCCCACCGCGCCGGCGTGGGTCATCACGCGACCCCGCGCCGCCATCAGCAGTTGCAGCGCCTCGCGGATCGGTGCCGCCCGCTCGCCGGCGGGGACAGCGGTCGCATCGGGCAGATGGAAGATGGCTTCCCCCGCCTCTGGCCTGGCGGCGGTCAGCGCCCGGCTGCCGGCGGCCGCGAGCACGCAGGCCTGGGCCGAGCGCAGGCGCACGACCGGGTTGGTGCCCGGCGCCGCCTCGACCGGATCCCAGAGGGGCTCGGGCGGCTCGATGCCGCTCGAGGCCGTGTCAAAGGCCGAGATCGCCAGCACCGGGTCCCCGGCGAAGCCGGCGGCGAGGTGCTCGAAAGGCGCCAGCAGATTCGCCCGCAGGGCCTCACCGGCGTAGTGCAGCCGCAAAGGCAACCCAGCCATCTCGACGTCGAGGGAACCGCTGCTCGCGGAGGCGTCCTCGAAGCGATCGCGAAGCTGCTCGAAGTAAGCGTCGGCGAGGTCGACCCCCGTCGCCCTTTCCGCGGCTGGGTCTGCCGACACGCCTAAGCCGCCGGCCGCGGCCAGCCGCCGGCGCTGTCGACCTCGTGAATCGGGTCGAGCAGGAAGTAGTCCTTCATATCGGTGTAGCGCTCAAAGCGAGGCGCCTCGTAGGTCTCGCCGTCGGCGGCTTTCGCCGGGAGCGTGGCAATGGCCCCCTCGCGGTCGGTCGCGACGATCAAGCCGTTCTCGCGCAACTGCTCCAGCAGGGTGGAGACGTCGCCTGCGATCGTCTCGACCGCGCCGAACCTGGCCTCGAGCGCGTCTCGCAGCCCCGCCTCGCTGATCCCCTCGGCAAGCAACGACCAGATCAAGGGGCCACTGCCGGCGAGGCTGTAGTAGCTGCCGTTGTCGAGATCGATCGCGATCACCTCGCCGTCGACCGTCTCGTGAACGATCTCGGGACCGATGCGAAGGTACTCGGGCACCGCTTATTTGTAGCGGTAGGTGATGCGTCCCCGGTCGAGGTCGTAGGGCGAAAGCTCGATCTTCACGCGGTCGCCGGGGAGGATGCGGATGTAGTGGCGACGCATCTTGCCCGAGATATGGCCGAGCACGTCGTGGCCGTTGTCGAGTTTGACGCGGAACATCGTGTTGGGGAGGGCCTCGGTGATCTCGCCCTCCATCTCGATCTTCTCCTCTTTCGCCATGCGGCGGGGAGCGTACCGGGTTCGCCCCGGCGTTGTTAAAGAGAGCGCTCTTCGATGCGGTCGACCACGCCGGGTAGCTCATCGTGGCTGTCGAGAACGAAGTCGGCCTCGATTTCGCCGTCGGGGTCAGGATCGTCGTGCAAGGCCCTGTATCGGGCGGTCCGCATGCCCAGTGCCGCCGCCCCGGCGATGTCGGTGCGGCGCAGGTCGCCGACGTGCATCGCCACCCCCGGAGACGCCTCGAGCGAGCGCAGGGCCGCTTCGAAGATCTGCGGCGAGGGCTTGTAGTGACCGACCTCGTCGGAGAAGGCCCAGCCAGAGAAGTATTCGAGCAGGCCCTGCTCGGCGAGCAAGCCCCGCAGCAGCTCCCCGCCGGTGAAGCCGACGTCGCAGACGATGCCGAGGCGGATCCCCCGCGCCGCGAGATCTTCGAGCGCGGGACGAAGGCCGGGCGAGAACTCGAGCGTCGCGTCGCGGCCCGCGGTCAGGAAAGCCTCGGCGACCGCCTCGGCAACTGTCCCGTCGACGCCGATCGCGCGGACCAGCATCTCGGCGCCGGTTTGCGGGTGGAAATGCGCCCCGCTCGACCAGGAGCTTTCGTAACTTCGGGCGACTTGCTCGAGGCTGCGCAGCAGCAACTCCTCCTCGACCTCCACCGCGCCCGCCGCGCAGGCGGCAACGACGGCGCGCCGGCGGGCCTCGGTCATCATCCCCGCGGGGGCCCGGGCGATCGTGTTCCAGAAATCGAAGGTGATCGCCTCGATCGCGGGCCGGACCTCAGCCACGGCGCGAGCGGGCAAAAGCGACCGCCTGGTCGCGGTCAGCAACCTCGCCCGCGTACTGAGCCGCCTCCAGCTCGGCGAGCACCTCCCCCAATTCGGGGCCCTCGCTGAGACCGAGCTCAGCCGCCAGTTCGTCGCCGCGCAGCAGCGGTCTCGGCGGGCCTTCGCGCCGCCAGTCGAGCGCCGCGGCAAGCATCTGCCTGGCCAGCGAGAGGTGCGCCTCGATCGCCTCGGGCGTGGCGAAGGGACCGGAGCCGCGGGCGGAGAGGCGGTCGGCGATCGTCAGCAGGGTCACGTCCACCCCGACCGGGTCGGTCGCCCGCAGGTACTCGTGGACGCGGCGCGGGGGTAGCGGCGCCTCGTGCACGAGGAAGCCGAGCCGCAGGTGGTGCAGGGTCAGGTCCTGCAGGTGACGAGTCAACACGCGGCTGGCGCGCAGCCGGCGGCAGAGCTCGCCGACGATGGCGACGCCGTCACGGTCGTGGCCGATGAAGGTGACGAAGCCGTCGCGTTCGGCGCGCGTCGCCGGCTTGCCGATGTCGTGCAGGAGGGCGCCGAAGCGCAGCGCCGTGCGGCGGTCCATCTCATCCGCCAGCGGCTCGGCGAGCAGCGCCTCCAGCTCCCCCGCGCGCTCGCCGCCAAAGCGCTCCAGGTCAGCCTCCACCTCAAGCGTGCGTTCGAGCACGGCAATCGTGTGACCGTGCACGTCGAGGTGGTGGTTGGGGCCCTGCTCGACCCCGCGCAGCTGCTCCAGCTCGGGCAGCACCGCGGCGGTGAGCCCGAGCTCGTCAAGCAGGCCGATGCCGCGCAGCGGGTCGGGGCCGCCGAGGAGCTTGCGCAGCTCGACCAGCTGGCGCTCGCCCGCCGGCTCGGCCGCACGTGGCGCTTCCTTTTGAGCCAGGGCGACGGTGTCCGGGTCGATCCGCAGGCTGAGGTTCGCGGCGAACCGCGGAGCGCGCAGCAGGCGCAGCGGATCGGTGGCAAAGCTCTCCTCGCCGACCACCCGCAGCACTCGGCGCTCGAGATCGGCGAGCCCGCCGTAGGGGTCGAGCGGCGCGCCGCCGGCGAGCGGTACGGCGACGGCGCCGATCGTGAAGTCACGCTCGCCGAGGTCGGTCTCGATCGTCTCGCCGCGCAGGGCGGTGACGTCGATCTGCCAGGTGTGGTCGGCGGCGACGGCGCGCCAGGTGGCGAACTCGGCCGAGAGCTCGAAGGAGTTGCCGCGACCCTCACGGGCAATCGCCTTCGCCAACGGACCCGGGTCGCCGGCGACGGCAAGATCGAGATCGACGACCTCTTGACCGAGCGCGGCATCGCGCACCGCACCGCCGGCGATCCAGACGTTCTCCTCACCGGCGAGGGCGCGACGGGCGAGCTGAACCGCGGGGGCAGCCCCGAGCCGCTCCTCCAAGACGCTCATGCCGACTCCCGCGGCACCCGGGCCGAGATCCCGCAGGTGACCTCGTAGTTGATCGTGCCCAAGCGCCCGGCGACCTCCTCGGCCCGGATCGCCTCATCGCCCTGCGCGCCGATCAGCACGGCCTCGTCACCCGGCTCGACATCGGTCTCCGGGCCGAGGTCGATCGTCACGTTGTCCATCGAGACGGTGCCGACCAGCGGCCGACGCCGGCCGCGGATCAGCACCTCGGCGTTGTTGGAGAGACCGCGGCGAACGCCGTCCCCGTAGCCGAGCGGCAGCACCCCGACCCAGGTATCGACCGGCGCCCTCCAGGTCCGGCCGTAGCCGGCGCTGGTGCCCGCCGGGAAGCGCTTGACGTCGGCGACGTAGGAGCGCAGCGAGAGTGCCGGCTCGAGGCCTCGCTCCAGCGGATCGCCCTGAAAGGGATCGAGCCCGTAGACGGCGACGCCGCAGCGGGCCATATCGAAATGAGCGCGGGGCTCGCGGAAGACAGCGGCGCTGTTCGCCGCGTGGGCGATGACCGCGGGAAACTCGGCCTTGACCGCCGCGGCGACGACTTCGAAGCGACGCAGCTGCTCCTCGAAGAAGCTCGAATCGAGTTCGTCGGCGGTGGCGAAATGAGTCCAGACGCCGGCGAGCTCGAGCATCGGGTCCTCGTCACAAGCGCGGGCAAGCGCCAGCACCTCGTCGGGATCGGGAGTCCCGAGCCGGCCCATGCCGCTGTCGAACTTCACGTGGACGCGCACCGGCCGGCCCTGGGCACTGCCCCGCGCGGCGGCCATCTGACGGAAGCCGTCCCGCCAGAGCGCCACCTCCGATCCGGCCGCCAGCGCCGTGTTGAGATCCTCCTCGGTGAGCGCACCCATCGTCAGCAGCGGCACCTGGGGAAGGCGGCGACCGAGCTGCGCGGCCTCGGCTCCGGTCGCGACCGCGAGGCGAGTGGCCCCGCCCGCGAGCGCGGCGGAAGCGCAGGCATCGACGGCGTGCCCGTAGCCGTCGGCCTTGACCACGGCGCAGAGCTCAGCTCCACCTTGAAGCTCGCTCTTCAGCCGCGCACAGTTGCGCTCGATTGCGCCCAGCTCGATCCGGGCGACTGCCCGCGCCATCGGACTACTCGTTCGCGACGAGCGCGGCCAGCGCGTCGGCCCGCGTGACCAGGCCGGCAAGCCGGCCCTCGCCGTCGACCACGGGCAGATGGTTGTGGTGCTGCTCGGCGATCGTGCGGGCAACCGTCTCCGCGTCGTCGTCAGTGCGGGCGACAATCGGGTCAGCGGTCATCAGCTCGGAGACACGCGTGGCGAACGCCTTGTCGAGCCGCTGCTCGAAGCCCTTCATCGAGCCGACGAAGACGATCCCGCCCATGATGTTGAGGTAATGCGGCAGGTGCAGATCGGCCTCCTCGTCGCTGAGAATGAGATCCGACTCGCTGACGATGCCGACGACCTTGCGAGCCTCGTCGATGACCGGGATCGCCCCGACCTCCGTCTTGGCCAGCAGCTCGATCGCGGCGCGTGCATCGGCGTCCGGAGAGACCGCCGGCACATCGGCGTCCATGATCTCGGCGGCGGTCTTCGACATAGCTGGATGAGGTTATTCGACCGGCCCGCCGACAAGCAGTCCCGCCGGGACGGCCTCGATCACGTCGCCGGCGATCACCGACTCGGCGGCGCCCACTCGACGCGCCGCTTCGCGACCGGCGCGCGTGTGAGCCAGCACCGCGGCGCAGGCGGCGGCAAACGGGTCGAGGCCGCGGGCGAGCATCGCCGCCGTCACCCCGGAGAGCACGTCGCCGGTGCCGGCGGTCGCCAGCGCCGGTGCGGAGACCGCGTTGACGGCGACCCGCTCGCCGTCGGTGACGATCGTGTCATCGCCCTTGAGCACGACCACAGCCGCGGCTTCCCGCGCCGCCTCGCGAGCGGCCGCGAGGCGGCGCGCGCCGATCTCCTCCGAGCTGCGCCCGAGCAGCCGCCCCAACTCCCCCGCGTGCGGGGTGAGGATCGTCGCTGCGTCTCGCGCCGCCAGGCGGTCGGCCTGCCCGGCAAAAGCGTTGAGCCCATCGGCGTCGATCACCAGCGGTGCCTCGATCGCCGCCGCGGCGTCACGGGCGAGCTCGACCGAGCCGGGGTCCCGACCTAGCCCTGGCCCGAGGACACCCGCCGCGGCTCGCTCGAAGGTCTTCAGCAGCACCTTCAGCGAGGCGGGAGCAAGGCAACCATCCCCACCGGGACAGCCGGCGGACATCACCTCGGGTTGGCTGCTCTCGAAAACCCCCTCCAGGTCCGCAGGCACGGCAACCGTGGCATAGCCCGCACCGGCGCGGATCGCCGCCAGCGAGGACATCTGCACCGCGCCGGTGAGGCCGCGCGAAGCGCCCGCGATCACGACTTGGCCGGAGCTGAACTTGGTCGAGTGCGGTCCGCGGGCCGGCAACAGACCGAGCACCGCGGTCTCGATCGTTCCAGCCGCAGGTTCCACCGGAGCGCCCGCGGGAATGCCGATCGGCACCACCTGCAACTCACCCGTGTGCCACTTGCCCGGCGCGACCCGGTGGCCGATCTTGGCTGCGTGGAAGCTGACCGTGAGGTCGGCCTCGACCGCGGCGGCCTCGACCTCCCCGCTCGAGGCATCGACTCCGGAGGCGATGTCGCAGGCGACGACCGGAGCGCCGCAGCGGTTGATCGCCTCGATCGCCGCTGCCGCCGGCTCCCTCGGCGCGCCACTGAAGCCGGTGCCGAAGATCGCGTCGACGACGGCGCCTGCCCCGTCCAGCCGGCCATCGAGATCGTCCGGCGTCCCCTGCTCCAGCTCGAGCGTCTCGACGTCGAAGCCCATCCCACGCAGACGTCCGGCCGCGATCAGCCCGTCGCCGCCGTTGTTGCCCTTGCCGCAGATGACGCGGACCGGCCCCTGGGGCGCGAGAGCAGCCACAGCCTCGGCGAGAGCCGTACCGGCCGACCTCATCAGCTCCTCCCCCGGCACCCCCTGCTCCTCGATCGCCCAGCGGTCGACGGCGCGGATTCCCTCCGCGTCGAACAGCGGGCTGAGCCAGGGCTCCATTCAGGCAGTTTCGACGATGGCGACCGCCGCCGCAAAGTCCCGCGAGTGCGTCAGTGAGACCTCGACCTGCCGCCCCGCCGCCGCCTCCGCCGCACGACCGGCAAGACGAATCGTCGGCGGCTCCCCGGCGACCACCTCGATCTCGGCGAGGCCGAAGCCACCACTGAGGCCCAGCGCCTTGATCACCGCCTCCTTCGCCGCGAAGCGGGCGGCAAGGTGGCGGCCCGGACGGGCGCGGGCGGCGGCGTAGTCGCTCTCGGCCCGCGTGAAGACGCGGGCCTCGAGACGCGGATACCGCCGCAGGGCGCGCTCCAGCCGCTCGATCTCGAGCAGGTCGATGCCGACGCCGGACTTCATCATCGAGAGACTATTTGCCGATGCCGGCGATGATCTTGGCGGTCGCCGATTCGCCGTCGCTGCCGCTGCCGATCCCGACGTAGCCGATCTTCTTCAGATACGGCACGGCTTCCCAGAATTCGCTCTTCGAGTGCGGGATCATCGCTTCGGCCAACCGCAGCGCCGCGGGCCCATCGACAAAACCGCTGATCGGCGTCTTGCCGAGAGCGGCGACGGCCGCCTTGTAACTGGACGAGCCGGAAAGCGTCGCGCCGGAGCCCGCGTCAAGCGCCGCGATCGCCTGCGCCAGGCCATAGCCGATCGCGATCCTGTCGCCTTTGCCGATCACGACCAAGGCCTTTTTGCCCAACAAGCCGCTGCTGATCGAGAAGCCGGCGGCCTTGCCATTGACGGCCGTGACACCCGGAACGTTCGCAGCGCGCAAGAGCGTGCCGAGGCTGCCGATCGCATCGGCCGCTTCGTCGGATTTAGTCGTAACGACCATCGCCCCGCCGAGGCTCGCCTGGTCCGTACCTTCGGCAAAGACGGCGGCTTCATCGAGCGAAGCGGCGATTTTGTCGAGGTCGATGCCGGCCTGGCTCAAAGCGCTCTTCAGTTCGCCCGGTTCGAGATCGGGCGGAATGCCTTCTTCGTCAAGGTTGTCGACCGCTTCTTCGAAGATCTCACTGAAGTTGCCGAAGCCGAGCGCGGCAAACGAGCCGGCGGGCAGGGAGCCGAGCAGTTTGGACGCGTCCCCCGAAGGCGCTTTCTCGCCGTTGAGCTCGCTGCTGACGTCGATCTCGATCTGGTCCGAGTGGGGAATCACGCTTGCAACCGCGGTCGCTTCGCTCGGATCGATCCCGGCCGCCTGAAGCGCTTCCTTGGTCGGGGCGTCGGTTTCGCCTTCGGTCTGTTTGACGATGCTACCGAGGTCGATGTAGACGTCGGCGAAGCTGCCGTTGGACGCGGCCTCCATGGTCGTCTGGAAGCGATCTTCGCCGCCGAGCGATTCGCCCTGGTCGGCGTCGACCGCGGCTTTGAATTCCTTTTCGCCGGCGGCGAGCACGAGCGTTTTGCCGATCAGCCCGACCGCGTTGTCTTCCGGGCCCCCGACCTTGAAGTCGACGCCTTCGTAGGACGCGTCTTTGGAGGGGCTCTTGCCGGTCGCGGTCCGTTTGTCGATGAAGGCCTGCGCCGCATCGGCGTTCGTGGTCTCCACCGCGATCAACGGTTCCGAGAGTTCGCCACCTTCGACCCGCTCGAAGGAGACGCCGCCGCGATCGCCCAGCCAGGGTTCGACTTCCTGGGCGAAGTTGAACGATTCGCCTTCTTCCCGCGCCGACTTTTCAAGCTTGGAGGCGATGAAGTCGCTGAGGCTCGCTTCGCCGGTCAGCTTTTTGGTGACCGAGTCGACGCTGGACTTCAGTTCCCCCTGCGGCTGCAGTTCGGCTTCGGCGAAGACGACCGAGCCAGGGGAAGCGACGTCGGCCAAGTCGGAGCCCGATCCGGACGAGGAGCCGCCTCCACTGCTGCCACAGCCGGCGACGAGCATCGCCACTAGCGCAATAAGAGCAGTAATAGTTAGACGAATCCTGAGCATCCCGGCGAAAAGAGTAGCGGGAAGATCGCTACTCGACAGTGACGGTCTTCGCCAGGTTGCGCGGCTGATCCACATTGAGATCCCGGGCGCGGGCAATTTCGTAGGCCAGAAGCTGCAACGGCAGGATCGCGACGATCGGCTGCAAGATCCAATCTGTGCGCGCCACCTCGATCGTCGCATCGGCGACCCGGGCGGCCTTCTCCTCCCCTTCGGTGACGATCGCGATCGTCTCGGCGCCGCGGGCACGCACCTCCTCGACGTTGGAGAGAACCTTCTCCAGCACCGGACTGTCGGTGGCGACGCAGATCACCGGAGTCGACTCGTCGAGCAGGGCGATCGGACCGTGCTTCATCTCGCCGGCGGCGTAGGCGTCGGTCGGGATGTAGGAGATCTCCTTCAGCTTCAGCGCCCCCTCGAGGCAGACCGGCAGGCCGATGTGGCGCCCCAGATAGAGGAAGAAGTCGTGCTCTGCCTGGGCGGTGGCGATCTCGCGGGCCGGCGCTTCGCTCGCCGCCAGCGTCGTCTCGATCTTCGAGGGAATCGCCTTCAGCTCGGCGACCAGGGCGGCGATCCGCTCCGGGGACAGGGTGCCGCGCAGCTGCGCCAACCGCAGCCCCAGCAGGTACATCGAGGCGACCTGGGCGACGAAGGTCTTGGTCGCGGCGACGCTGACCTCGGGCCCGGCGCGGGTGTAGAGGACCGCGTCGGAGTCGCGGGTCGCCTGGCTGCCCATCACGTTGGTGATCGCCAGCACCTTGGCGCCGTTCTCGCGCGCGAGGCGCATCGCCGCCAGAGTGTCGGCGGTCTCGCCCGACTGGGTGATACCGATCACCAGGTCGTGCTTGCTGATCACCGGGTTGCGGTAGCGGTACTCGGAGGCGATGTCCATCTCGATCGGCACCCGCGCCCACTCCTCGATCGCGTAACGGCCGACCAGGCCGGCGTGGTAGGAGGTACCGCAGGCGACGATGACGATGCGCTGGATGCCGCGCAGGTAGTCGTCGTCGAGCTCGAGTTCGGAGAGGTCGACGCCGTCGTCGGAGGGCAGGCGGTCGGCGATCGTCTCGGCGACCGCGTCGGACTGTTCGTGAATCTCCTTCAGCATGAAGGTCTCATAGCCGCCCTTCTCGGCGGCGGCCTCATCCCAGGAGATCTCTTCGGCCGCGCGCTCGACCGGGTTGCCCTCGGCATCGGTGATGCTGATTCCCCCGGCCTCGATCGTGACGATCTCGTCGTTTTCGATCGCCACCGCCTCGCGCGTCTCGGCGAGGAAGGCGGGGATCGCGGAGGCGAGGAAAGTCTCGCCCTCGCCGACGCCGGCGACGAGCGGGCACTCCTTGCGGGCGCCGACCAGGCGACCGGGCTCATCGGCGTGCATGGCGACGAAGGCGTAGTGGCCGCGCAGTTCGTCAAACGAGCGCCGCACCGCCTCGGTCAGGTCGCCGTCGTAGTTGCGCTCGATCAGGTGGGAGACGATCTCGGCGTCGGTCTCGGAGCTGAAGTGGTGCCCTTGCTCGGCCAGCTCACGGCGCAGCTCGGCGTGGTTCTCGACGATGCCGTTGAGGACGATGTGGATGCGATCGGTGCAATCGCCGTGGGGATGGGCGTTCTCCTCGGTGACCCGACCGTGCGTCGCCCAGCGGGTGTGCGCGACGCCCGTCGTCGCCGCCGGCGCGGCAACCGCGACGCCGCCGCCCCGATCCGCCTGCTCGGCGACCGCCGCGCGCAGGTTTTCGAGGTTGCCGACCGCGCGCACGTTCTCGATCTGACCGTCGTCGATGACCGAGATTCCGGCCGAGTCATAGCCCCGGTACTCGAGCTTCTCGAGTCCGGCGACAAGTAGGTCCAGGCAGGGGCGCCCGCCGACATATCCAACGATTCCGCACATAGGGAGGCCGACTAAGGGTAGACGCCGCCGCCTAGGCGAGCTCTTGGCGGACGAGATTGACAAGCCGCTCGCAAACCGCCGCGGCCTCTTCCTCGCTCGGCGCCTCGACCATCACCCGCACCAGCGGCTCGGTGCCGGACGGGCGCAGCAGCACGCGACCGCGACCCTCAAGCGCCTCGCCCTCGCGCTCGACCGCCTCCCAGACGGCCTTCGCTCCGGCGATCGCCTCGCGGTCGGCGACCTCGACGTTGACCAGCGTCTGCGGCAGCTTCTCCATCGGTGCGACGGTGGCGAGGTCCCCGCCGGCGAGCTCGCGCATCGTCGCCAGCGCGGCCGCGGTGCCATCGCCCGTGGCGACGAAGCGGGTGTCGATGATGTGGCCCGACTGCTCTCCGCCCAGGGCCCACTGGCGGGCGCGCAGCTCGTCGAGCACGTAGCGATCGCCGACGCTGGTCACGGCGACCTCGATCCCGGCCGCCTCCATCGCCTGGTGAAAGCCGTAGTTGCTCATCACGGTGACGGCGACGCCGCCGTCAAGCTCGCCACGCGCGGCCATCCCCCGCGCCACCAGGGCGATCAGCTCGTCGCCGTCATGGGTGCGGCCCTCGCCGTCGACGGCGAGGACGCGATCGCCGTCGCCGTCGAAGGCGAAACCGATCGTCGCCTCCGACTCGACGATCGCCGCGGCAAGGCGATCGAGGTGCGTGGAGCCGCAGCCGTCGTTGATGTTGCGGCCGTCGGGCTCGGTGCCGATCGTCTCGACCGTCGCTCCGAGCCGCTCGAAGATCGCCGGGGCGGCACGGAAGGTGGCGCCGTGGGCGCAGTCGAGCAGCACGTGCCGGCCGCTGAGATCGAGTGGGAAGGCGGCCTGCAGGGCGCGCAGGTAGTCCTCGAGGCCCCCGTTCAGCTCGCGCACGTGACCCGGCTCGACCGCGGCTGACTCAGCCTCGATCAGGCCCTCGATCCGTGCCTCGGCCTCGTCGTCGAGCTTGGTTCCCTGCGCGGAGAAGAACTTGATGCCGTTGTCGCGGTAGGGATTGTGGGAGGCGGAGACGACGGCGGCGAGGTCAAGACCGAGGCGTTTGACCAGGATCGCCGCGGCGGGCGTGGGCAGCACGCCGCCGAGCAGGGCGTCACCGCCGGCGGCAGCGATCCCGGCGGCGAGCGCGGCCTCGAGCATCGGGCCGGACTCGCGGGTGTCGCGGACGATCAGGACCTGCGGCCGCTCGGCATCGAGTGAGGCGGTGGCGGCACGACCAAGGGCGGTGGCGAGCTCCGCGGTGAGGAAGGTCCCGGCCTCCCCCCGGACCCCGTCGGTTCCGAAGAGCTTGCGCCCCGTCGTCACTCCAAGCGACCTAACGCTTGGAGAACTGCGGCCGCTTGCGCGCCTTCTTGAGGCCGGCCTTCTTGCGCTCCTTGGCCCGCGCGTCACGAGTGAGGAAGCCGCGGCGCTTGAGCTCGCCGCGCAGCTCCGAGTCGACCTCGATCAGCGCCCGGGCGATGCCGTGGCGCACCGCGCCTGCCTGGCCGCTGATGCCGCCGCCGTGCACGCGCACGCGCACGTCGACGTTGCCGTCGTAGCCGGTGATCGTCAGCGGCTGGCGGGCCATCGTCTGGTGCAGGGGCCGCGGGAAGAAGTCCTCCAGCGAACGGTTGTTGATCTCAAACTTGCCGCTGCCGGGCAGCAGGGTGACGCGCGCGATCGAGGTCTTGCGCTTGCCGGTGGCCAGAAAGCGGGCGTCGCCCTCCATCTTGGCCGGGGCGCGACTCGCGGCGGCCGGCTCCTCCTCGGCCTCGCCGGTCAATTCGGCCTCGCGTTTGGCGCGCTCCTCCTCTTCGGCTTCCTTGCGAGCCTGCTCCTCGGCGCTGAGCGGACGCTCCTCCGGCTCGACCGCGATCGGTTCCAGATCGGCGCCCGGGATTACGTCTTTTTTCTCCTCGGCGGCCGGTTTCGCCGGCTCGGGCTCAGGAGCTGCCTTCTCGGCAGCGGGCTCCTCAGCGGCCTCTGCGTCAGCCGCGGGCGCCTCGTCAACCGGCTGCTCCGCAACGGGCTCCTGGGCGGCGTCGTCTCCCTCGGCCACTGGCTCCTCGGGCGAGGCTTCAGACGCCTCGTCCGCGGGTGGCGTGGCGGTGGGCTCCTCGCCCGCAGCTTGCGAGGACGAGGAGTCCTCTGCCTCGACAGGACCCGCGGCCGCGGCCTCCGAACCCTCGTCGGAAGTGTCCTGCGGCTCTTTGGTCTCGTCGTCTATCAAGTCTGTATCTCCATCGGTTTCGGCTGTTGGGCCTCGTGGGGGTGCTCGGGGCCGGCGTAGACCTTCAGCTTGGTCAGCTGCTGGCGGGCGAGGCGGTTGCGCGGCAGCATCCCCTTGACGGCCTTGCGGATGACCTCCTCCGGACGGCGCTCGAGCATCTCGGCGAGCGTGCGCGACTTGATCCCGCCCGGGTAGCCGCTGTGGCGCCAGTAGCGCTTCTGATTCATCTTGTCGCCGGTGACGCGGATCTTCTCGGCGTTGATGACGACGATGAAGTCGCCGGTGTCGATGTGCGGCGTGTACTCCGGCTTGCGCTTGCCGCGCAGGGCGTCGGCGATGCGCGTCGCCAGGCGGCCCAGGGTCTGGCCCTCGGCATCGACGACGTACCAGTCACGCTGGCGATCGGCGGGTGTGGCGACATAGGTCTTCATCAGAGAAAAACCGCGGGCAGCGCCCAGCGGCCCCGGCATGATAGCCACCGCACGGATTCCACGATAGGCGACTGTGTCCGCAGCTATACTGCCGCGCCAATAAACGCCGAATCCCGGTCGCACCGATGGCCGGGAGCGGAGGAACCGCAGGAACCGTTGCAGGTTCCCGGGGCGAATCGGCCGAAAAGGTCGTAGCGCATCTCTTTCAGCGCGAGCCCGACAGCTAACTCCGTAGGCGAACGAAAGAGAGGGCACGTGGCAAGCAGAAGGCCCCGGCCTTGGTTGGCGGGAGTTTCGGTCACATTTTCAGCGGCGCTGCTGCTGTCGCTCTGCTTTGCGGCGAGCGCGGTCGCGACGACCGGCGGTGCCCCGACCGCTGCCGGTGCTCCGGCTCCGGCCGCCAGCCCGACCGGCACTCCGGCGAGCGAAGCTCCGAGCGCCGGTGCGATCAGCCTTGTCTCCGCGACCACGACCCCGCGCAAATCCTTCTTCTACGGCGTCCGTTACCCCAGCGTGCGCTTCTCGATCTCCAGCACCCAAGCGCAGAACGATCTCCAGGTCGACGTCGTCAACGCCGCCGGGGAAGTGGTTCGCAGCTTCTACCGCAACGACGTCGAACCGAACGTCGAAGTGCGGATTCGCTGGGACGGGACCACCAACGAAGGCAAGCCCGCCCGTAACGGCCGCTACAGCTTCCGCATCGAGCCGCAGGGCAGCACCGAAGTTGCCGCTCGCGCGTCGGGCGCCGGCGAACCGATCAGCACCGGCTTCGCCCTCTACGGCTACGCCTTCCCGGTCCTCGGCGCCCACGAATTCGGCATGGGTGCCGGCCGCTTCGGCGCCGCGCGCGCGGGCCATACCCACGAGGGCCAGGACACGATGGCCGCCTGCGGCACCCCGCTGGTCGCCGCCCGTGGCGGCATCGTGCAGTACTCCGGCTACCAGTACGCAGCGGGCAACTACATCGTCATCGACGGCAAGGGAACCGGCTTCGACTTCATGTACGCGCACCTGGCCGAACCCTCGCCGCTGAAGACCGGTGAACCGGTGCGCACCGGCCAACCGATCGGCGTCGTCGGCGACACCGGCGATGCCACCGCCTGCCACCTCCACTTCGAGATCTGGACGGCGCCCGGTTGGTATGAGGGCGGCAGCCCGATCGACCCGCTGCCCTACCTCGAAAAATGGGACGCCTACAGCTGAGCGGCACCCTGACTCGAGCGGGTCTTGACCTTTGTGGGGTTATTCCTGACAAAAGTCAAGAGCGATGAAAGTCGAATTGCTCAACCTCGGCTGGATGACTGCCCCGGCGGGCCTCTGGCGCCAGGGCGATCCCGAGCCGGAACGGCCACTGCGCCTGCCGGTACCCGCTTACCTGATCGAGACCGAGACGGAGCGGATCCTCGTCGACACCGGCCTGCACCCAGACGCGGTCGCCGACCCGAGCGGCCACTACGGCGAGGGCAGCTCGATCGGATTCTTCGGGCTCGAGCAGGAGGAATCGCTCGCCGAGCAGGTCGATCTCGCGACCCTGACCAAGGTCATCCTCACCCACCTGCACTTCGACCACGCCGGCGGCCTCTCCTTGATCTCCGACTCGGTGCCGGTGATCGTTCAGCGCGCCGAGTGGGAGGCGGGCCAAGATCGCGTCGGGATCGAGCAGAACTTCTTCCTCCCCCGCGACTACGCCGAGGCGCCCGAGAACCTCGTCCTCGTCGACGGCGACCACGACCTTCTCGGCGATGGCTCGATCCTGCTGCTCGGCACTCCGGGCCATACCGTCGGCCACCAATCGGTGCAGGTCGGCGATCTCGTGATCGGCGCCGATGTCGCCCTCTTCGCCGGCGGCCTCGACGACCACCGCTTCCCCGCCTTCGGCTACAGCCAGGAGCAGCAGGTCGAGTCGGCCGAACGGTTGCGGGCGCTGCGTGAGACCGGCCTGACCGTGCAGCCCGGGCACGATCCCGAGGCGCTGCGGCCGGGCTCACTCCCGACCTAGGGTTGGCGTTTGATCGATTGACCCACGTATCCGATGGTCAGTCGATCAATCGCACCGCGCCTCTGGACCAGCGCCAAGGCAAGCGCGACGGGAACCGTCGCGGGCAGCTCGTGGACGACGAAGAAGAGCAGGTCGAAAGTGAGGGCCAGGATGGCGACGAGCAGCGCTCCAATCTCCTGCCGCCGGAGCGCAAATCGCCCCACGTCGGCGATCTGCGCCCCCTCGGCGGCCAAGAGGCAGCCGACGAGGGCGGCGACGAAGAGGTCGCCGAAGCCCATGACGGCGGAGCCGAAGTGGGCTACCTGGAGCTGAGGGAGGCCAGCGGCGGGCGCGGCGGCATTCAGCACCGCGTTCGGTTCTTGCAGCAGATCCGCGGTGACGTAGATCGTGTCGATTACGGCCATCGCATAGACCCCGATCCGCAGCCACCGCGCCGGCACGCCGCAGACGAGCAGCCAGCCCAGGGTCACGCAGGCGAGCCCCGAAAGCGCCGTCCCCGCCGCCTCACCCGCGAGCGAATGCGGCGCGATCCAAGCGAGCGCAAAAAGCGCCGCGGCAACAGCGACGGGCGCGAGCCAAGCCAGCCCCTCGCCGCGCGAGTCTGCGTGGACCGGTGCATAACGCCGGTTGACGCAGACTCGCGTCAACACCGCGAGCGCGTAGGCGGCGAGGGGCGGCACGGCAAATAGGGCGATGTAGGTGAGGACGTCGGCCGAGCTCGGCGAGGCTTCGATCGCGCCGAGCACGACGACGATCGATAGCGCCGGGATCACCGCCCACCAGGGACTGCTCAGGCGCTCGGCCCAGGCCGGTCGCGGGCGTGGAGCGGGCAGGGCGACGAGAGCCGCCTGCACCAGACCGAGAATCGAGATGGAGATCCAGAATGGCACTAGGCGAACTGCATCAAATTCTCATCGGCCAAAACGAGAATTTGATGCAGTTCGCTACTCCCACTCAATCGTGGCGGGAGGCTTCGAGGAGATGTCCAACGCGACGCGGTTGACGTCGGTGATCTCGTTGATGATCCGGTTGGAGACTTTCTCCAGCAGGTCGTAGGGCAGGCGCGCCCAGTCGGCGGTCATCGCGTCGTCGGAGGTGACGGCGCGGATCACGATCGGGTAGGCGTAGGTTCGGCCGTCCCCCTGGACCCCGACCGAGCGCACCACCGGCAGCACGCAGAAGGACTGCCAGAGTTGGCGGTAGAGGTCGGCGGCGCGGATCTCCTCCTGCAGGATCGCGTCGGCGGCGCGGAGGATGTCGAGTCGCTCTTTGTTGACCTCGCCGCCGACGATGCGGATCGCCAGGCCGGGGCCCGGGAAGGGCTGGCGCCAGACCATCCGCTCGGGCAGACCCAGCTCGGCGCCGACCGCCCGCACCTCGTCCTTGAAGAGCATCCGCAGCGGCTCGACCAAGTCGAATTCGAGGTCGTCGGGCAGGCCGCCGACGTTGTGGTGGGACTTGATCGTCGCCGCGTTGTCGCTGCCGCCCGACTCGATCACGTCCGAGTAGAGCGTGCCCTGGACCAGGTAGGCGGCGTCCTCGAGCTTTGCCGCCTCCTCCTCGAAGACGCGGATGAACTCCTCTCCGATGATCTTGCGCTTGCGCTCGGGCTCGTCCTGCCCGGCCAGCTTCGCCAGGAAGCGCTGCTCGGCTTCGACGTGGACGAGCGGGATCCCGAACTGCTCGAAGGCGGCGACCACCTGCTCGGCCTCGTTCAGCCGCATCAGGCCGTGATCGACGAAGACGCAGGTCAACTGCTCGCCGATCGCCCTGTGGACGAGCAGCGCCGCGACCGAAGAATCGACGCCGCCGGAGAGACCGCAGATCACCCGCCCCTCTCCCACCTGCTCCTGGATCTTCGCCACCTGTTCGGCGATCACCGACTGCGGCGACCACTGCTCCTCGCAACCGGCGACGTCGCGCAGGAAGCGGGTGAGGATCTCGGTCCCGTAGGGCGTGTGGACGACCTCGGGATGGAACTGGATGCCGTAGAGGCCGCGGTCGGGGTACTCGCAGGCCGCCACCGGCGAGCCCGGGCTCGAAGCCAGCGCGGTGAAGCCCTCCGGGGGCTCGAAGACCGCGTCGCGATGGCTCATCCAACAGCTCTGCTCCTCGGGAAGGCCGGCGAGCAGGTGTCCGCCACCGTCGCGCAGCACCAGGTCGGTGCGGCCGAACTCCCCCGCCTCAGCCGCCTCGACCCGACCGCCGAGGGCCTGGACCATCGCCTGCATGCCGTAACAGATCCCCAGCATCGGGATCTCGAGATCGAGCAGCTCGGTCGGGAAGGCCGGCGCCCCGACCTCGTAGACCGAGGCCGGGCCGCCCGAGAGCACCAGGCCCTTCGGGCGGCGCGCCCGGATCGCCTCGACCGAGGTGGTCGAGGGGAGCAGCTCGGCGAAGACGCCGCACTCGCGGATCCGACGCGCGATCAGCTGGGAGTACTGGCCCCCGAAATCGAGGACCAGTACCTCCTCAGAGGCCTGAGCGGGGGCCGGCGTCGCGGGTGCGCCGCCGGCCTCAGTCGTCGGCGACTCCAACACCGGCGGAAACCGCCGCGCGGCCGTTCGAGCCCATCCCGACCGACTGCTCGTTCTGGAGCTTCTTGCCCTCGCTCATCAGCGCCGGCGCGACCATCACCTCGGCCCGCTGGAAGGAGCGGATGTCCTCGTAGCCGGTGGTGGCCATCGAGGTCTTCAGCGCCCCCATCAGGTTGAAGGTGCCGTCGTTCTCCTGCGCCGGGCCGAGCAGGATCTCCTCCATCGTCCCGTCCTGCTTGGTCGAGACGCGGGTGCCGCGCGGCAGCGAGGGATGGAAGGTCGCCATGCCCCAGTGGAAGCCGCGACCGGGGGCCTCCTTGGCGCGGGCCAGTGGCGAGCCGACCATCACCGAGTCCGCCCCGCAGGCGATCGCCTTGGAGACGTCGCCACCGGTGCGCATGCCGCCGTCGGCGATCACGTTTACGTACTCGCCGGTCTCGAGCATGTGCTGCGAGCGGGCGGCCGCGACGTCGGCGATCGCCGTCGCCTGCGGCACGCCGATGCCGAGCACGCCGCGAGTGGTGCAGGCGGCGCCGGGACCGACGCCGACGAGCACGCCGACCGCCCCGGTCCGCATCAGGTGCAGGCCGGTCGAGTAGGAGGCGCAGCCACCGACCACGGTCGGCACCGGCACCTCGGCGATGAACTCCTTCAGATTGAGCGGCTCGACCGTGGTCGAGACGTGTTCGGCCGAGATCACCGTGCCCTGGATGACGAGGATGTCGATCCCGGCCTCGACCGCGATCTCGTAGTGCTCACGCACTTTCTGCGGCGTCAGCGAGCCGCAGACGACCGCGCCACGCTGCTTGATTTCAGCGATCCGCCGGCCGATCAACTCCGACTTGACGGGCTCGGCGTAGATCTCCTGCATCAGCCGGGTCGCTTCGTGCTTGGGCGCCGCGGCGATCTGCTCCAGCCGTTCCTCGGCATTCTCGAAGCGGGCCCAGATCCCCTCCAGGTTGAGCACGCCCAGCCCCCCCAGCTCGTGGACGAGCACGGCGGTGTCGGGACTGACGACTCCGTCCATCGCCGAAGCCACCAGCGGCAGCTCGAAGCGGTACGGGCCAAGGGTCCAGCTGATGTCAATGTCGTCGGGGTCGCGGGTGCGGCGCGAAGGAACGATCGCGATGTCGTCGAATCCGTAAGCGCGCCGCCCCTTCTTGCCTCGACCGATTTCGATCTCCAATTCGGTCCTCCAGGTGGCGTTGAGGACCCAGCCTACACTTCGGCGGGGACCTCCAAATCCTGGACGTGGACCTCGCCGAGCAGGCGCTCGACCTGGTTGCGGTCCACGGTTCCGGCACCGAAGTGTTGGGTCGACTCGGCGCCGCAGGCAACTGCGTAGGCAAGGCACTCGTCACTCGGCTTGCCGTCATAGCGGGCGGCGACGTAGCCGGCCAGGAACGCGTCGCCGGAACCGACCGTGGAGACCGGCTCGAGCGGCTCCGTCCGCACCTCGAGGAAGCGTCGCGCGGACCCCTCGCCGATCACCGCCACGCAACCGTCGGGGCGCGTGATCGCCGCCTCGCCGGCACCCAGTCGCACCAACTCGCCGAGGCCCTGGACGAGATCGTCGCGGTCGGCGAACTCCTGGCCGACCAGCTCCTCCGCCTCGCGCTCGTTCGGGGTGACGATCGCGGCGCCGGCCCGCAGCCCGGCCAGCATCGCCCCGCCCTCGGCGTCGAGCACGACCGGTACGTCACTGGCCGTCAGGTCCTTGACCAGGCGGGCGTAGAGGTCGTCGCCGGCGCCGGGCGGCAAGGTGCCGGCGAGCACGCAGAGCTTGGCCCCGTCGGCCAGATAGCTGAGCCGGCTGACGCAGCGCTCGACCTCCTCGGGACTGACCGCCGGGCCGCGCTCGTTGATCTCGGTCTGCTCGCCCGAAGTCGGATCGATCACGGCGAGGTTGATCCGGGTCTCGCCGGCGATGCGGGTGAAATCGGTCAGCACCGCTTCGGTGCGCAGCTGTTCGAGCAGCCGGTTGCCGGTCGGCCCGCCGGCAAAGCCGGTGGCGATCACCGGCCGGCCGAGCAGCTTCAGCGCCCGGGCGACGTTGATCCCCTTGCCGCCCGCGACGGTGCGGGTCTCGACCGCGCGATGGCGGTTGCCAAGGCGAAAGTTGGGCACCGCGACCGTGCGGTCGATCGCGGCGTTGAGCGTGACGGTGATGATCATCGTGCGAAGCGCCTCGTCAGAACCACTCCGATCAGTATCACGCAAAGCGCAAGAGCGACGGGAATCTTCTCGTCTTCGAGGAAGCCGGCGGTGCGTTCGAGCAGGCTCGCCTTGGCCACCGCGTGCCCAGCGCGCAGCGGCACCGTCGCGACGCGCCGACCGTCGACGTAGACGCTCGCCCGGCCCAGGGTCTCGCCGCGGTCGAGCGGGCCCTCGACTTCGCCGGGGGCCCGGATCTCGACGCTGAGCCGCTGGTCGGCGCGCGTGCCGACCGCGACCGTGCGGGCGGCGCGCAGTGGCAACTCGCCGCCGCTGTAGCGGATCGAGGGATGGGCGAGCGTGGCGCCGGCCTCGATCGGCAGCCGCCGCCGGTACCGCGAGAAGCCGTATTCGAGGAGCTCGAGGTTGTCGCTGAAGCGGTCTTCGTCGGTCGGCGCCCCGACCGCGACCGAGATCAGCTTCACGCCCTTGCGCTGTCCGGAGCCGACGAGCACGTAGAGGGCCCCGAAAGTGTGTCCGGTCTTCACCCCGGTCACCCAGGGAGCCATGTTGAGCAGTTCGTTGATCGTCTCGATGCGGCGCCGCGGCCGCACGCTGCGCAGCACCGCGCTGCGCGAGGCGGCGATCTTGGCGAAGGCGGGGATCTCGAGTAGGCGGCGGGTGAGGGCGGCGAGATCGCCGGCGCTCGAGTAGTTGCCCTTCTCATCGAGGCCGATCGGGTTGGCGTAATGGGTGTGACTGAGGCCCAACGCCGCCGCGTAGCGATTCATCTCGTTGACGAAGTGCGGCACCGAGCCGGATGCGGCGAGGGCCAGGTCATAAGCCGCATCGTTGCCGCTGCGCAGGATCAGGCCGTAGAGCAGGTCCCGCACGCTGATCCGCTGCCCCGGGCGCAGCCCCAGCAGCGACTCGCCGTATTCGGCTTCGTAGGGCGCGGCGCGCACGATCCGGTTGAGCGGCAGCTCACGCAGCGCCACGTAGGCCGTCATCAGCTTGGTCGTGCTGGCAATCGGAAGCTCCCGGGTGACAGCGTGGGAGACCAGTACATCGCCGTCGCGAGCGTCGATCAGCGCCCAGGAGCGGGCCTCGATCGGTGGGCCCTTGGCGAGTCCCGCGGCGGGAAAGGCGAGCAAGACCAACAGCGCCAACATCAATGGTCTGCGCGCAAAAATCGCCCCGGACTCGAACACCCGGCGGCCACCGTGACGATTTTTGCGCTTGCCTAGCGCGGTTCGCGCAGCTTCAACTGCTCGCCGGCGACGAGGATCTGCGGATCGACTTCGGGATTGAGCTCTTCGATCCGCGCCACCGACACGCCCATCTCGTGCGCGATCGAGATCAAGGTGTCGCCGCTCTTCACTTCGTAGGTCACCGGCACGTGCTTGTGGTGAGCCTTGTGCGCCTTGGCGCCATGATGCCGCCCGTTTGAGCCGTCCGAGTCGTCGCCGCTCAAGGCGCTGCCGATCGCAACGACGGCGACGACGAGGGCGACCGCGAGAGCGGCCACCGCGAAAATTCGAGCGGGGAGAGAGGAGCGATTGTTCATTGGACGTGGCGGGCAGGCTGATAAGCGCCGGGAATCGTATATACGGTCAGAGCAGTTTTAGGCGGTCGAAACGTCCCAGACCGCGGCGCGCAAGCTCTCCGCCGCGGTAGCGGGATCCTCAGCCGCCGCGATGCCGCGCGATGCCGCGACCAGCGCCGCCGCCCGCCCCGCCGAGAAGGCGGGCCCGAGCAGTTCCGGCTTGCCACCCTGCGCCCCCACGCCGGGAATGAGGAAGGTCGAGCGTGGCATCAGCTCGCGCAGGCGCCCGATGTGCTCCGGCGCGGTCGCGCCGACGACAGCGCCCATGCCACTCATCTCCCCCTGTCCCGCCAGCCGTGGCGCGAGAGCGGCGACGAGCGCGGCGAGGCGCTCGTGCAGGGGCTCCTCCGGCGCCGGCAGGTCCTGGACGTCGGCGGCACCGGGATTGCTGGTCCGCACCAGGGCGAAGATCCCGGCGCCGGCCGCGGCCGCGGCCTCGATCAGTGGCTCGAGCGCGTCTCGCCCAAGCAACGGGTTCGCGGTGAAGGCATCGACGCCGAGGCCCGGCACAGGACCCCAGGGGGTCGGCGTCTCACCGACCAGCGCCTGCCCGTATGCGGCCGCGGTAACCGGCACGTCGCCGCGCTTGCCGTCGGCGATCACCAGCAAGCCGGCGGCCTGAGCCGTCTCACATACCTCGGCGAGGGCGGCCCAACCGGGTGCGCCGAGTCGCTCGAAGCAGGCGAGCTGGGGCTTGACCGCGACGCAGGCCGGGCCGGCGCGCTCGATCAAAGAGCGGCAGTGCGCGAGCACCGCCAAGGCCGCGCGTTCGGCGACCGTGGCGGTGGAATCCTCTCGCGGCTCGGACCCGGAGAGCTTCGACGGATCCGGGTCGAGGCCGAGGCAGATCTGGCTGCGGCGCTCCTCGACGAGCGCCGCCAGCCGATCCGCGAAGGGCTCTGCGCTGCTCAGCCTTTGACCTTGGTCTTCAGCGCCGAGCCAGCCGAGAAGCGGGGGACCTTGCCACCCGGAATCGTGATCCGCTCACCCGTGCGCGGGTTGACGCCCTGACGGGGGCCGCGCTCGGCGACGTGAAACTTGCCGAAGCCGGTGAAGCTGACTTCGCCGCCGCTGCTCAGCGTGTCGGTGATCGCGTCGAGCACGGCGTCAACCGCGTCGCTGGCCGCTTTCTTGCTGCCCAGCCGCTCGTCGCCTGCAAGTTGGTCCAGAAACTCAGCCTTAGTCACGTCGAAGCTCCTCCGTCGAATGGGTGGTTTGAAATCGGCGGCAATCTAACAGCGGAAACGGCGTAAAAGCGCATGGGACTCAGGATCCGGCGACCGTCATCTCGCCGATCAGCAGCGACGGGGTCTTGACCGAACCGCTGAAAGGAACCCAGCGAGCGTCCGTGCCCACGGCGCTCACGGCGCGCAGCATCGAGACGAGGTCGCTGGCGATCGTGAACTCGCGCAGCGGCTCGGCCGGCTCGCCGTTGCGGATCGCCCGGCCTGAGGCGCCGACCGAGAAGACCCCCGAGACGGGATTGACGCCCGAATGCAGCCCGGCGACGTCGGTCACCAAAACCCCCTCGCCGGCCTCCGCCAAAAGCTCCTGAAAGCCCAACGATCCGGAAGAGACAATGAGATTGGACGTTGAAACGGAAGGCTGCGAGCGATAGCCGGCACGACTGGCGTTGCCGGTCGAGGAGGCGTCGCCGCGCCGGGCCGCGTAGGTGTCGTAGAGGTAGGTGCGCAGCGTCTCTGCCTCGACCAGCGGCGTGCGCCGCCGCGGCACGCCCTCGGCGTCGAAGGGTGATGAGGCAAAGCCCTCGGGGTCGAGCCCGTCGTCGTAGAGCGTGAGCGCCTTGCCGGCGACCTCCTCGCCGACGCGCCCGGCAAAGGGCGAGCGACCGCGTTGCACGGCGCCGGCGCTGAGGCCACGGCCGATCAGGCCGATGAAGCTGGCGGCGACGGTCGGATCGAGGACCACCGGGCAGGCGCGCGAAGCGGGCTTCTCGGCGCCGATCATCGCCAGCGCCCGCTCGGCCCCCTCGAGGCCGATCGCGGCGGGCTCCAGCGCCGCCGGGCCCCGCCCCAGCCCGAAGCCGAGCCCGGTCTCGCGCCCCCCCTCGCTCTCGGCCAGCGCCTGCAGGTAGCCGTAACAGCTGGAGCTCGAGTACTCGCCCTCGATCCCGGTCGAGGAGGCGATCGCGACGCGCTCGCTCGAGTCCGCGTATACCGCCTGCTCGACACCGGCGATCCGGGCATCGGCGCCAAGCGCGGCCCGCTCGATCTCAAGCGCCAGCTCGGCAAGCCGGCCGGTCGACCACTCGGCGATCGTCGGGTCGCTCAGCACGAGCTCGCGCGGCTCGGCAGCGCCGCCCTCGACAGGCGCTCCGGCAAACTCGTCCTCGTCGGCGATGCGGGCGGCCTCGGCGGCGCGCTCCGCGAGGCCGGCGATTCCCGAAGGCGAGAGATCGGTGCCGTAGGCGTAACCGACCCGCTTGCCGATCCAAGCCCGTATCCCGAGGCCGCGCTGGGTCGCCGCCGTCAAGCTCTCGACCGCGCCGCCGTGAACGCGAACCTCGCGCCCGCTGTCCTCGGCCAGATAGGCCTCGGCCTCGCCGGCACCGGCTTTCCTCGCCGCCTCGACGGCGCGGCGCGCAGCCTCGATCACACTTCCGTCCCCCCCACGGTCATCGCCGCGATCCGCACGTGGCCCTGGCCGGTGCCGACCGGGACCCGCTGGCCGGCCTTGCCGCAGATTCCCGTCTTGATCTCGAAGTCGTTGCCGACGGCGTCGATCGCCGCCAGCGCCTCCAGGCAGTTGCCGATCAGGGTCGCGCCGCGGCAGGGGCGGGTGACCTGGCCGCCCTCGATCAGGTAACCCTCGGAGACGCCGAAGACGAAGTCGCCGGTGGCCGGGTCGACCTGCCCGCCGGCGAAGGAGACGGCGTAGAAGCCGCGCTCGACCTCGGCGATCATCGCCTCGGGCTCGGCGTCGCCGGGAGCGATGTAGGTATTGGTCATCCGCGGCACGGGTAGGTGGCGGAAGCTCTCGCGCCGCCCGTTGCCGGTCGAGGCGACGCCGTCGCGTCGCGCCGTGACCCCGTCATAGAGGTAGGCGGTCAGTCGCCCCTCCTCGATCACCCTGGTCTTCTGGGTCGGCACGCCCTCGTCATCGATCCCGTCGCTCCCCCACTCGTTGGGGAGGCGGCCATCGTCATAGGCGGTCAGCAGCGGACGGGCCACCTGCTCACCGAGCTTGCCGATGTAGACGCTGGCGCCCTTCTGGATGTGATCGGCCTCCAGACCGTGCCCCGTCATCTCGTGGAAGAGCACGCCGCCGAACCCCCCGCCCACGACCACCGGCATCGAGCCGGCGGGCGCCGGAGCAGCATCGAGCAGGGTCAGCGCCTTGCGCGCGGCATCCTCGGCGATCGCACCGGGATCATCGTCGAAGAGCTCGAAGCCACGGTGGGCGCCGAGCGTCTCGGCACCGGTCTCGACCAGATCGCCGCGGCGGGCCACGGCCTGGGCGCCGATCCGCACCCTGGTGCGATCGTCCCCGGCAAACAGGCCTTCGGAGTTCGCCACGCAGATCTCGCGGTGGGCCTCGGCGTAGGAGGCGGTGAACTGCGCGATCTCCCCGCCCGCCCCGCGGGCGCGCTCGTCAAGCTCGCGCAGCAGCGCCGCCTTGCGCTCGGCCGGCACTCCGCCAGGCGGCACCTCGATCGTCTGCGGCGTGCCCGCGATCGCGCCCAGCGCCCGCGGCGCCGAGCGCTCGGCACGCAGTGCCGCTGCAGCCTCGTCCGCGGCCCGCTCGATGTCGTCCGGATCGAGCCCGTCGACGTGCGAGAAGTAGGTGGTGCCGTCGCTGATCACGCGCACACCGGCGCCGGCGGCAGCGCCGGACTGCACCGCTTCGATCCGCGACTCGTCGATCGCCATCGTCAGCCCGGCGTTGCGTTCGGCGAAGACCTCGGCGAACTCGCCACCGTTGGCCAACGCCCGGGAGAGGACGCGCGCCGCGACCGCGGAGTCGATCAGCTCGCTCATCCGTACACCTTTCGTTCGCGCCCCGACCGCCACGGACTCGAACGACCGGCGATCACCGTGACGATCGGGACGCTCACCGCGGTCGCTTTCCGGCGACCTCGATCAAGCGCCCGGCGGCGGTAAAGAGCTCGGCGCCTGAGAGTGAGTCGGCGGCGTGGTCGGCAGCTCGGCCCTCCGGGTAATAGAGCCTGGCGAAGGGCCGGCGGGCGACGCGGCGACGGCGCATGTAGGCGGCCGCCTCGTCGGCGTAGCCGGAGACGCGATCGAGCAGGACCCGGTGGGGCTTAGGCGGCATCGACGCCCTCCTCTCCGTCGCGTCCTTTTCCGTCGCCGCCCTCCGCCAAGTCACGCAGGATCGCCCGCATGTCGAAGAGGAGTACGGAGGCGAGAGCAAAGCGGTCGGTGACCGCGAGCGCCACCAGCCCGGCCTGGCGCACGGCGAAGACCTCGCCCTGCTCGCCGGCGATGTGGAGTTGCTCGACCGGCTCTTCGCCCGCCTTATCGGCCGTCGCGAGCAGCGCCGCGGCGTCCTCGCGCCAGCGCTCCGGTCGTCCGCTGGCAGCGAGCACGTTCCCCTCCGCATCGAGGATCGCGCCGCCGCGCAGGTCGGGTGACATCTCGGTCAAGTAGGCGAGGGCGCCGGCCGCCGCCTCGCCGGATACCGCCTCGCTCGTCTGACCGTCGGGCATCTCGGCCAAAATAGCGAGCCGTGTCCCTGGCCCGAGCTTCCTGGATCACCGTCGTCTCGATCTGCGCGATCGCCGTCGTCCTCTTTGCGGTCAGCGGCTACACCGGTTACTCGATCACGGTGGGCGCGGTCGGGCTGGCCGCGGCAGTCAACCTCTTGCCGTCTCCCTAGCCCGCGCGGAAGGGGCCGGAGCGGGCTCGCTCGGGGTCGCGCAGCGAGGTCTCCGGCTCGACGTGGATCAAGACTTCGGCGTTGGGGATCGTCGCCTCGATCGAGTCGCGCATCGCGTGGGCGAGCTCGTGGGCGAGCTCGAGGCTGGTGCCGGAGCGATATTGGACGTGGAGGTCGATGTAGCGGCGGCTGCCCGCCCGGCGAGCGCGCAGCTTGTGGTAGCCGGCGACCTCGGCGGTGCGGGCGTCGGCGATCGCCGCCTCGATCCGGTCCATCTCCTCGTCCGGCAGCGCTTCGTCGACGAGGACGCCCGACGAGCGCTTGACGATGCGGATGCCCGCCGTGACGATCGCGCCGGCGACGAGGAGCGCCGTGATCGAATCAAAGGCGGCGTTGCCGGTGATCTTGACGATGACAAGGCCGACGAGGACGCCGGCCGAGGTGAGCGCGTCGGTGCGCAGGTGCGCCGCGTCTCCCTCCAGCGCCGGCGATTCGTGCAGCTTCGCCTGCCTGGACAGAACGGTCGAGACGACGAGGTTGGCGAGGACCGAGAAGGCCATCACCGCGATGCCGACGCTGAGCGTCTCGACTTCGGCGCCGACGACCAGCCGATGCGTCGCCTCGTAGACGATGATCGCCGCGCCGAGCAGGATCAACAGCCCCTCGATCGTCGCCGCGAGGCTCTCCACCTTCTCGTGGCCGTAGGGGTGCTCGGCATCCGCCGGCTCGCCCGCCTTGCGCACCGAGACGAACGCGACGATCGAGGCGACGAGATCGATCAGCGAGTGAACGGCCTCGGTGAGGATCGCGATCGAGCCGGTAATCGCGCCTGCCACGAGCTTGATCGCGATCAGCAGCGCGTTGGAGGCGATCGAGAGGGCCGCCGCGCCGCTCTTGGTGTGGATCATCGTGCCCCGGGCGTCGCCTCGCCGGCAGCGAGATGGTCGGCGAGGACTCGCGCGGCCCGACCCCGATGGCTGATCTCGTTCTTCTCGGCCTGGCTCAACTCCGACATCGTCCGCTGATCGTCGGGACCGGTGTCGTCGGGGACGAAAGCGGGGTCATAGCCGAAGCCCCCCTTTCCCCGGGGCTGATCGATCAGCGTGCCCTCACAGCGCGCCTCGAAGACTCGCTCTGTGCCGTCGGCCTCGACCAAGGCCAGCGCACAGTGATAGGCCGCGCGGCGGTCTTCGCCGGCCGCCGCCACCTCACGCAGGAGCTTTTCCAGGTTCTCCTCGTCGGTCGCTTTGGGACCGCCGTAGCGGGCGGAGTGAATTCCGGGACGGCCGCCGAGGGCCATCGCCTCGATGCCCGAGTCGTCGCCGATCGCCGCTTCCCCCGTGGCCGCGTGAGCCGCGCGCGCCTTCTCCAGGGCGATCTCGGCGAAGGAGTCCCCATCCTCGGGTGGCAGCTCGACCCCCTCGGGAAGAGCCTCGAGCTCCAATGCCGGCAGCAATTCACGCATCTCCCGCAGCTTGTGCTTGTTGGCGGTGGCGAAGATCACGGGCAGCTACCCACTGCCGGTTACCCGCTCCTGCACCTGTCGCAAGCGGGAGATTCCCATCTCGGCGAGGCCGAGCAGCTCGTCGAGCGAAGCACGGGAGAGCGGCGTCCGCTCCGCCGTCGCCTGCACCTCGACCAGACCGCCCTCACCGGTCATCACCACGTTGGCGTCGACCTCTGCGGTCGAGTCCTCGGAGTAGTCGAGGTCGCAGAGGGCGCGGCGGTCGACGACGCCGACGCTGACCGCCGCCACCGAGCCGGTCAGCGGCATCGACTCGAGCTCACCCGAGTCGACCAGTTTCTGCAGCGCCAGCCTCAGCGCCACGTAGCCGCCGGTGATCGCCGCGCAGCGGGTGCCGCCATCGGCCTGCAGCACGTCGCAATCGACGTAGATGCTGCGCTCGCCGAGCGCCTGCGGATCGAGGACCACGCGCAGGGAGCGACCGATCAGACGCTGGATCTCAACGCTGCGCCCGTCCTGTTTGCCCTTGGAGATGTCGCGCGTCTTGCGATCGCCGGTCGAGGCGGGCAGCATCGCGTACTCGGCGGTGACCCAACCCTTGCCGCGCCCCTGCATCCAGCGCGGCACCGAGGTGCTGATCGAAGCGGTGCAGATCACCCTGGTCCTGCCGAGGGTTATCAGGGCGGAGCCGTCGGCCGTGTCGACGTAACCGGGGTCGATCGAAACGGGTCGGATGTCTGCGGGGGCGCGGTCGTAGCTTCGGGAGGCTGGCATGGGCGCGAGTCTAAGAAAGAAATGGCGGAGGGGCCGCGCTCGGGCACGGCCCCTCCTTTCCCACTGGGGTGGCCCACCGGCGTCCGCGGGGGCCGCAGTTGCCCCTCGACGCCACGAGCCTGCTGAGAGCATAGGTCGGTACGCCCTGAGCAGTCAATAGAAATCTAGGAGTATCGACTTAGGATCACTTGAAAGCGACCTTGTCGACTGCCTCCTTGATTTTGTTGACGATGACGTCAGCCAGCTCGGTGCCTTGCTTGCCGTTGAACCCCTTCATCGCAGCCACCATGCCGACCATCAGCAACGAGACGAGCAGGATCAAGCCGACGTACTCGACCGTCCCCTGCCCCTCCTCATCGTCGACCAGGGCACGGATCGCCCGCACCCGCCGCTCGATCAGAGCGTGGACGTAACCCATTGCCGCGTAGAACATCGAAGCCTCCTTTCGCATTGTCAGGAGTCGATGCTGCGGGTCGGCGACGCACCGATCTAGACCCAGGCGCAACACCTTCGTGACGAATCCGCGACCGAGCTCGCGCGGCCTCGGCGCCCGTCGGCCCGGATACGCTCAGCCGCGTGCGCGTGCTGGTCGTCACCAACTTCGTGCCCGATGCCGGAGCGCCTCAGCGTGGCCGCTGGGTGCGCGACCAGATCGCCGAGCTGCGCAAGCTCGGCGTCGAGGTCGAGAGCTTCGAGTTCCCGCCGGGCAGAAAGGAGTACGTGCCCGCCACCCGCCGGCTGCGACGTCTACTGAAGCGGGAGCATTTCGACCTCGTGCACGCTCATTACGGGCTTGCAGGCTGGGTAGCCCGCCTGGCCGGCGCGCGCCCCCTGCTCGTCAGCTTCCACGGCACCGACGTGCGCCACTGGCTGGTCGGAGCGCTGTCCCGTCGCCTCGCCTGGCGCGCCGACCTCGTCGCCGCCGTCTCGCGGGCTCTCTTCGCCGCCGAGGACGGCCGTCCCGGCCTTCCCCCGGTGCCGGGCTCGGCGGTCCTGCCCTGCGGGCCGGACCTGCGCCGCTTCAAGCGCCTGCCGCGCGCGGAGGCGCGCCGCAGGCTAGAGCTCGACCCCGGCGGCCGCTACCTCCTCTTCCCCGCCAACCCGAACCGGCCGGAGAAGCGCCACGATCGGGCCGCCGAGCTCGCCGCCGCCTGTGACGCCGAACTGCTCACCGGCGGTGCGATCGATCCCGACCAGATGCCGCTCTGGGTCAACGCCGCCAACGCGGTCCTCGTCACCTCCGATTACGAGGGCTTCGGCATGGCCGCAATCGAGGCCCTCGGCTGCGACGTGCCGGTCCTCTCCACTCCCGTCGGGATCGCTCCCTACGTGCTCGGCGGCATCGAGGGCACCCTCTGCGCCGAGTTCGACCGCGAGACCTGGGCCGACGCCGCCCGCCCCTTGCTGGACTCAGCCGACCCCCGCGTCGCCGGCGCCGCCCGCGCCGGCTCGCTGTCCGCCGCACGAATGGCGGAGCGCACGATGGTCGCCTACCGCGAGCTCATCGTCGGTGCCGAGCAAAACGCCTCCACCGCGTAATAGATTGAGCGCGATGGGAGATCCGGGGCAATCCATGAGCGAGGACCTCAGCGCCCAGGTCGAGATGGCAAAGCGCCGCCTCGAGGAGGCGGCCGCGGCGGCGAGCACGGCCGAGAAGCGGGTTGCCGCCGAGATCGAAGCCCTGGAGACCGACCTCGAGAAGGAGCGGGCGCGGGCCTCGGAGGCGCTCGAGGCGCTGCGCGCCGCCCACGCCGAGGAGCTGCGCCGCGAGCGCGAGGCGAAGGACCGGATCGTCGCCGAGGCAGAGGGACGCCTGGCCGAGATCGAGACCCAGACGGCTGAGGCCGAGAGGCGGATCGAGGCGGCGGAGAAACGCGCCGCCTCGGCCGAGCAATCGATCGAGGACGAGCGGGCGCGGGCACGCGAAGCCGCGGCGGCTTGGTTGCGCGGTCAGGTCGAGGCGATCCGCCGAGAGGCCGGGCAGCGATAACAGCGGATTTGGAGTTCGACGTCGCCATCGTCGGTGGCGGCGCGGCCGGCCTCTGGACCGCCCTGCAGGCCGCCGAGCAGGGGGGGCGCGTCTGCCTCATCTCGCGCACGCCGCTCTCGCAGAGCGCCAGCTACTGGGCCCAGGGAGGTTTGGCGGCGGCGCTCGAGGCGGGCGACTCGCCGGCCCAGCATGCCGCCGACACCCTCGCCGCCGGCCGCGGCCTGAGCCGGCCCAGCGCCGTTCAGGTGCTGGTCGAAGAGGCCCCGGCCGCCGTGCGGGAGCTGCGCTCGCGCGGCGTCGTCTTCGACCTCGACCCCGACGGCGAGCTCTCCCTCGGCCTCGAGGGCGGGCACACGCGCCGCCGCATCGTCCACTCGGGCGGCAGCGCCACCGGCCACGAGATCACCTCGAAGCTCGCCGCGATGGTCGCCGCGGAGGAGCGCATAACCGTGCGCGAGCGCGCCTCGATGACCGCCCTCTGGAGCGATGGCAGGCGCTGCTACGGCGTGCTCACCGACGGCGGTCGGATCGGCGTGGCGGCGACCGTGCTCGCCACGGGCGGGGCCGCGGCGCTCTGGCGCCGCACCTCCAACCCCTGGGGCGCGATCGGCGCCGGTCCGACGATGGCCGCCGCGGCGGGCGCCGACCTCGCCGACCTCGAGTTCTGCCAGTTCCACCCCACCGCGCTCTTCCTGCCCGGCTCGCCCTTCGACGGGCTGCTGATCACCGAGGCGGTCCGCGGCGAGGGCGCGACCCTGCTGGACGCGGCGGGGCGCCGCTTCACCGACGAGCTGGCGCCGCGCGACGCGGTGACCGCGGCGATCCTCGACCGCCTCGACGCCGACGGCACCGAGGCGGTGCGCCTCGACCTGCGCGACCTCGACCCCGGGCGCTTCCCCAACGTCTTCGCTTCCTTGAGCGAGGCGGGCATCGACCCGGGCGCCGAACCCGTCCCGGTCTCCCCGGCCGCCCATTACACGATGGGGGGCGTCGCGGTCGACCTCGACGGGCGCTCCTCGTTGCCGGGCCTCTTCGCCGTCGGCGAGTGCTCCTGCACGGGCCTCCACGGTGCCAACCGGCTCGCCTCCAACTCACTCAGCGAGTGCTTCGTCTTCGGCGCGCGGGCGGGACGGGCGGCCCTCGGCGAAAGCCGCACCGAGCAGCCGCCCGAGCCCGGCGAGTGGCGCTTCCGACCGCCCGAGGAGGCGACTCGCGAGGCGGTCTGGCAACTGGCCGGTCCGCGCCGCGACCCCGCCCGCCTGGAGCGGTTGCTGAGCGACCCCTACCCGCTCGCCACGGCGATCGCCAAGTCGGCTCTGGAGCGCCGCGAGTCCCGCGGCGGCCACCTGCGCAGCGATTTCCCCGGCGTCGATCCGGCGCTTGACGGGATCCACTTCGTGCTCGGGCCCGACCAGGAAATCCGTCGCGAGAGCTGGCGCTGAGCTAGCTTCGAAGCGTGCTGCTCGGTGTCGACGTAGGCGGGACCTTCACCGACGCCGTCCTCTTCGACGGCGAGGAGCTTCACACCGCGAAGCTCCCGACCACGCCCGAGGACCAGTCGCGCGGCGTGATCGCCGCGATCGAGGAGGTGCTGCGGCGGACGGGATGCGACGGCGCGGCGGTCGAGTCCTTCGCCCACGGGATGACGGTCGGCACCAACGCCCTGCTGGAGGAACGGGGCGCTCGCACAGCGCTGATCGCCACCCGCGGCTTCGCCGACGTGCTCGAGATCGGCCGCCAGGACAGGCCCAGCCTCTACCGCCTTTGCGAGCCGAAGCCGACTCCACTCGTCGGCGGTGAGCTGCGCTTCGAGGCGGCGGAGCGAGTAGGACCGCGGGGCGTGATCGACCCGCTCGACGACGCCGAGCCGGACCGGCTCGCCGAGCAGGTGCGCGAGTGCGGCGCCGAAGCGGTCGCCATCTGCCTGCTCTTTTCATACCTCGACCCCACGCACGAGCGCCGCATCGCCGCGCGGCTGCGCGAGCGCCTCCCCGACGTCCACGTCTCCAGCTCGCACGAGGTGCTGCCGCGCACCCGCGAGTACGAGCGTTGCTCGACCACCGCGATCGACGCCTACCTCTCGCCCCTGCTCGGCCGTTACCTCGGACGCCTCAGCGAGGCCGCGGCGGGCATCGGCCTGCCCGAACCACTGGTGATGCAGTCCTCGGGCGGCGTTGCCCCTGCGGCGGAGGCCGCGCGGGCGGGCGCCTGGAGCGTGCTCTCGGGTCCCGCCGGCGGCGCCGTCGGGGCCGGTCTCATCGCCACCCTCTCCGGCGACGGCAACGCGCTCGGGCTCGACATGGGCGGCACCTCCTGCGACGTCTGCGTGGTCGAGGAAGGAGAGGTGAGGCGAACCGACTCGCGCACGATCGACGGGCGCGTCATCCAGCTGCCGATGGTGGACGTCCACACCGTTGGGGCCGGCGGCGGCTCGATCGGCTGGCGCGACAGCGGCGGCGCCCTGCGGGTCGGCCCCCGTTCGGCCGGCGCCGAGCCCGGCCCCGCCTGCTACGGGCGCGGCGGCAGCGAGCCGACCGTTACCGACGCCGACCTGCTGCTCGGCCCGCTCGCCGCCGACTCCGAGCTCGCCGGTGGCGTAGCGCTCGACTCCGAGGCGGCGAGCGCCGCGGTCGGCTCGCTCGCGCGAGAGCTAGGTATCGACGAGCTGGAGGCGGCCGAAGGCATCGTCCGCATCGCCAACCAGGAAATGGTCAGGGCCCTGCGCGTCGTCACCGTCGAGCGCGGGATCGACCCCCGTCGCTTCGCCCTGATGCCGTTCGGCGGCGCCGGCCCGATGCACGCCGTCGAGATTGCCGCCGAGCTCGGCATCGAGCGGATCCTCTGCCCGCGCGCCGGCGGCGTCCTCTCGGCCCTCGGCCTCTGCGCTTCCGATCGCCGCCGCGACACGACGCGCACCGTGATGCTGGCGGGCGACGAGCTGACAGCGGAGCGCATCGCCGCCGCGGTCGAGGAGCTGATCGCCTCGCTCGGCACGAGTGAGGCGGCCGCCGAACCCGAAGTCATCTATGAGATGCGTTACGCGGGCCAGGCCTTCGAGCTGCCGATCGCCGGCCCAGCCCAGCCCGACCCCGCCGACCTGGCGGAGCGCTTCGCCGCCGCCCACAAGGAGCTCTACGGCCATCGCGACCCCGAGGGCGAGGTTGTGCTCGTCCACATCCGCCTCGCCATGGTCACCCGCGGCTCCCGACCCCGGCCGACCGCCGCGAAGGGCGGCGGGAACGAGCGGAGCGAGCGGCAGGTCCGCTTTGACGGCGAGTGGGTGCAGACGTCGATCCTGCGGGGCGAGCCGGCTGCGGGAACCGAGGCGGACGGGCCGGTCGTCTTCGAGCTTCCCGAGACGACCCTCGTCCTGCCGCCGGGCTGGCACGCCGCGGTCGACGACGCCGGAACCATCCGCGCCGAATCAGGCGGTGCAACGCTTTGAGGTTCAAATACCACCGAAAAACGTTGCACCGGAATCGAGGAGACAGACCTTGGATCCGGTAACGCTGCAGGTGATGATCGGCGGTCTGCACGCCGCCTGTGAAGAGATGGGCGCGGCGCTGATCCGCTCCGCCTACTCGGCCAACATCAAGGAGCGCCACGACTGCTCGACCGCGATCTTCGATCCGGCCGGAGAGCTGGTCATGCAGGCCGAGCACATCCCGGTCCACCTCGGCTCGATGCCGGACGCGGTCGCCGCCGTGATCGACCTCCAGCAGCACCCGGGGGAGTCGTGGATCCTCAACGACCCCTACCGAGGCGGCACCCACCTGCCCGACATCACCCTGATCGCCCCGGTCTTCGCCGATCGCGAGCTGCTCGGCTTCGCCGCCTGCCGCGCCCACCACGCCGACGTCGGCGGGCCGACGCCCGGCAGCATGCCCGCCGACTCGCGGCGCCTGGAGGACGAGGGCGTGGTGATCCCGCCGACCCGTGCCGAGGAGGCGACGCTGCGGGAACTGGCAGATCAGATGCGCTTTCCGCGCCAACGGCTGGCCGACCTGCGGGCCCAGGCAGCCGCCAACCGGATCGGCGCCAGACGCCTCGGGGAGCTGGCAACGCGCCACGGCCAAGCCGAGCTCCGCACGGCGATGGAGGAGATCCTCGCCTACGCCGAGCGCCGCACCCGCGCCGCTCTCGCCGAGTTGCCGGATGGCACCTACGCCGCCGAAGACGTGCTCGAGGACGACGGAGACGGTGGACCCCGCGATGCGGTACTACGGGTCGCGGCGACGATCCGCGGCGAGGAGCTGCACCTCGATTTCAGCGGCAGCGACTCCCAGGTCGACGGCAACCTCAACTGCCCGCTGTCGGTGACCAAGTCCGCCGCCTTCTTCGCCGTGCGGGTCTTGACCGACCCCGAGGCACCTCCCTGCGCCGGCGCCTATCGCCCGATCGAGGTCCTCGCCCCGGAGGGTTGCCTGCTGAACGCGCGCCGCCCCGCCGCCGTCGCCGCCGGCAACGTCGAGACCTCGAGCCGCGTCGCCGACCTGGTCATCGCCGCGCTGGGAGGCGCCCGCCACGTGCCCGCCCAGGGCCAGGGCACGATGAACAACCTGACGCTCGCCAACGATGACTTCACCTATTACGAGACGCTCGGCGGCGGTCAGGGAGCCTGCCCGGACGCTGACGGTCCCAGCGCGATCCACGTCGCGATGTCGAACACGCTGAACACCCCGGTCGAGGCCCTGGAGAGCGAATTTCCCCTGCGGGTGCGGGAGCTCTCGCTGCGCCGCGGCAGCGGCGGGGATGGGGCGCGGCGTGGCGGCGAGGGCCTGGTGCGGGAGATCGAGGCGCTGGCCCCGATGCGCTACTCGCTGATCAGCGAGCGCCGCCGACACCCGCCGCGTGGCCGCGACGGCGGCGGCGATGGCGAGACGGGGCGCAACCTGCACGAGGAGCGAGAACTGACCGGAAAGTCCGAAGGCGAGCTCGCTCCGGGGCAGAGACTTCGCATCGAAACGCCGGGCGGAGGCGGTCACGGGCTTCAGTGATCTTCATCACAAATTTTGCAATCCAGACAAGCTCGTCTAAAATGCTCGATCCGGGCGGGCTCTCAACCTGGACAGGGGTCCGAGGCAAGGGATCGCCGCCCTCCAGTCAAGCTTCAAAATCACCTTTCTAAAGGTACGACTTCAAATGCCGATCGCTTTCAAGGAATGGGCCGTGACGGTCCGCGCACTCGCCGAGGGCGAGCAGCTGCTGACCCTCCGCAAGGGCGGGATCCGCGAGGAGAACAAGCACTTCGAGCTCGAGCACGAACGCTTCTTCCTCTACCCCACCTTCGACCACCAGCGGAACAACCTGGTGCGGGAGTCCCATCATCCTGAGCTCGGTCGCGCCCTCGAGGAGGGCGTCTGGCCCGACGAGGAGCCCCCGCCCGGCGCCCTGATCCAGGACGGCGGCATCTCACAGCCCGAGCGAGTGCGCTTGCGTGCCTGGGCCGAGGTCACCGATCACATCACGGTTACCGACCCGCGCGCCGTCGACGGCCTCTCCCCCTACTACGTCTGGACGCCGGACTACGCCGAAAAGCGACTCAATTGGAAGCGCCGTCATCCGCTGCACGTCTTGCTGCTGCGGGTCCATCGCATCCCCCGCCCGGTCACCGTGCGGGTGCGCGAGGAGTACCACGGCTGCCGCTCCTGGGTCGAGGTCGACCGCGAACTGCCCTTCGAGGGCACGCCGGTGATGGCCGACGAAGAGTTCGATCGCGCCCGCGCCGAGATCCTCGAGGTCTGCGGCGCCGCAACTCCCGAGCCGGCCCTCGTTTAGCTCAGCCTGACCGCGGCACTGCCTTAGTAGGGTCGCGGCATGCCGTGGGTCGAGACGGAATCGCTGAGCTTCACAGCGCGGCATGACAGCGGCGATGCGGCGTTTGCGGAGCGGACGCTGGACCGGATGGAGGAACTGCGGCTGCGGCTCGAGGACCGCTTCGAGGTCGTGCCCGGCGACATCGTCGTCGTCGTCCACACCAACCCGCTCTGGCTCGCGCTGGCCCATCCCTTCCTGCCCGCGGCGCGCTGGTCCGCGGCGCCGGCGGGCCGCCGATACCTCGCCGGCTGGCCGATGTCGACCGAGCTGCACGTGCTCAACGATCCCCATATGGAGCGGCGCGCCGGCGGCGCCGATTCACGCGAGGCACTGCGCGGCACAGCTGAGCGCCTCTACGCGCAGCTCGTGATCGCCGCCAACAACGAAGCGCTGCCACCCTCGTGGACGCCGCGGCGCTTCGCCCGCTACCTGCGCTGGGCCTGGCTGGTCGAAGGCGGCGCCCAGTACTTCTCCCGTCAGGTCGGCTTCTACCGCCCGGCGGTGATCAGGCGCCTGCGCGAGAGCGCCCGCCCCTCCTTCCCACCCTCGCGCCGCGACGCGGTGATCCTCGGCGGCACGATCTTCGACCTGCTCGAGACCGAACGCGGCCCGGACGCCTGCGAGCGACTCGCGCTCGAGCTTCGCCCCGGCGGCGCGGTGCCGACGATCGAAGAGGCCTTCGGGGCGCGCTTCCGCGAGGTCGAAGACGTCTGGCGGGCCTACCTGCGCGAAATCGCCCGGCCCCCCACCGGCCCGATCTAGCTTTCGTCGGGGAGGCCTTCGCCGGGCAGGCTTTCCCCCGGAGCGTTCTCGAGCACTTCGCGCGCTTCCTCGGCGGCCGCCTCCGGGACGAGGATCTGGCGTGGGCCGGCGGCGAGGAACTCGGGATTGTCGACGCTGCGCTGGACCATGCTCGGGATCCCGTGCGCCTCGAGCAGAGACTGGATCATCTCCGCCTCGATCTGATGATTCGCGTAGGCGACCTTGACGAGACGGCCGCCGCTACTCGATGACGAGCTCGGCATCGGCGATCTTCAGGTCCTTGAGCCAATAGCCCTTGACGTCCGGAGCGTCTTCGTCCTCGAGCGAGACGATCAGGTAGATCGCGTCCGGCCAGTTGACCGCCTGGTTGACGTCGGTCTGCGACGGATAGGCGGCGCTCTTGGTGTGCGAGTGGTAGATCGCCAGCAGCTCCTGGCCGTCGTCTTCGATCGCCTTCAGGGCGTTGTACTGGCCCTGGGGATCCATCTCGAAGCGCAGCGGACTGGCCGCCGCGTTCTCGACCCGAACCACTGTGCCGGCCTCGCCGTCGGCGCCGCCGACCATGCCGCAGCACTCGTTCGGCAGGTCCTCCCGCGCGTGCGCGACCATCTCCTCGATCAGGCTCTGTGCGATCCGCATGGAGCGGTCGAGGCTAGCGGACCGGAGGGCGCAGTCGCAGATGCGCGAGACCCGTGCGTTGCGGGTACGGCGAACCAGGCGTGTACAGCGTGACTGTGCCGGCGACGGTGACCGTTCGCTTCGCTTGAAAGGTCAGCGCGCCGGCGCGATTTTGCCACCCCGGCAGGCCAAAGGTGACTCTCGCGATTCCGCCTTTGCCAAAGCGCGAGTCAGGGCGGCCCCTGGGATCGAGGCAGAGCACCGAGAAGAGGCCATTCGCGCCGTTCATCCCTCCGGCTATCGCGAGTCTGCCGCTCGGCTGCACGGCGAACGCCGCCGCTGAATTGCGCAGGCGGGAGATGAAGACGCCGTCACCGCCACCGAAAGAGCGATCGAGGCGACCGTTCGGGAGGTAGCGAAGGGCAACCACCGAGGCGTGCCTGCCCGAACGCGCTCGACGCGTGCCGACGACGACGACTCGACCGTCAGGGAGCACCCCGATTTGGTCGAGTGGTTCGAGCGAGACGCCCTTCGCGCGGTCGAAACCGCGGGGTTCGACCGCAAAGCTCTTTTGGAGGCGAGACCGGACGAGTGCTCCGCGCGGTGTCAGCTGCGCGACCTCGAGGACTCCGTCTTCCCTTGGCATCGCGGCAACGATGTCCCCGGTGGGGAGAACCGCGACGTCACTCACGGTGGAGGAGAAATTGCTGGAGGAGGCGAGCCTCACCAGCCCGTCGTCCCCGAACGTGGGATCGAGCGCTCCGTCGGGCGTGAGCTGCATCACCGTCGCTTCGGCGGTGTTGAAACGTGACGAGTAGGCGCCGCCGCTCCCACCGATAACGATCTTCCCTCCGCCCGCGATCGCGACGCTCCGCGCCTCTTCGCTGGGTTGACCGAGGTCGACGGTCGCTATGCCGCCCTCACCGAAAGAGGCGTCCAGACTGCCGTTGTAGAGCAACCTGGCGACGAGGGTTACCCGCCCCGAGCCGTCGGGGCGCGGGCCGTAACCGACTGCCACGATCCGGCCACCAGGCTGGACCGCGATGTCGGTGACGGCGAAATCGAGCCGCAGGAGCCCGTGGTCGCCGAACGTCCCGTCCCCCGCACCACCCCGGGCCAACCGTGCCAGCAATGTGCCCGACTCATCGGAACGACCGAGCAAGAGCGTGCTGCCGCGTCCGTAGGCGACGACGCGCTGCGGAACCAGGTGTTCGAGCCTGATCGTCTCGCGATCGCGCGACCCGAAGGCGCTGCCGGCAAAACCCGTCAGCGCCAAGAGGCAAACCGCCGTCACCGCCGAGATCCGTCCCACAATCGACCTCATCCCCAGCCCTCCCTTTCCGTCAGCCGTCTGAAGACCTGCCAGGCCGCCCTTTGCGTTTCCGTTCAATCGAAGAGACCCAGGCTGCACTGGCTTGACGCCATCCCCCTTGCTCTAGTTCGACCGACCAAAATTCTGGCCGCTCAAACACGAGCGCCAGGGTGAGTTGCGGTCTGGCCGCGAAGGGGGACTACCACCAAACGGTCGAATCGAGGTTTTCGATCTCCTCGATCGGCTTGGTGTAGACGCCGGAGGAGAGGTACTTCCAGCCGTCGTCGGGAATCAGGAAGACAACGTTGCCGCCGTCGAGCTCGCCGGCGATGCGGGCGGCGATGCGGGCGATCGCGCCGGAGGAGACGCCGGCGAAGACGCCCTCCTCCTCGAGCAGCTTGCGCGTCCAGACGATCGCGTCGCGGTTGGAGACCATGATCTTGCGGTCGAGCAGGGTGATGTCGATGATCGGCGGGATGAAGCCGTCGTCGAGCGAGCGCAGGCCGTCGACCAGCTCGCCCTGCATCGGCTCGGCGGCGACGATGAGGGTGTCGGGGTTCTCCTCCTTGAGGCGGCGGCCGTTGCCCATCAGAGTGCCGCCGGTGCCGAGACCGCCGACGAAGGCCGTCACCTCGTCGAGCTCGTCGAGGATCTCGACCGCGGTGCCGTTGTAGTGGGCAAGCGGGTTGGCCTCGTTGCCGTACTGGTAAGGCATGTAGTACTGCGGGTCCTGGGCCATCTCCAGCGCCACCTCAACCGCGCCGTTCGAGCCCTTGGGGCCCTCCGAGTAGACGATCTCCGCCCCGTACATCGCCAGCAGCTGGGCGCGCTCCGCGGTGACGTTGTCGGGCATCACCACCTTCAGCTGGTAGCCCTTGCGGCTACAGATCATCGCCAGCGCGATGCCGGTGTTGCCCGAGGTCGGCTCGAGAATCGTCTGACCGGGCTGGATCGCCCCTTCCGCCTCGGCCGCCTCGATCATCGACTTGGCGACGCGATCCTTGACCGAGCCGGTCGGATTGTGCCCCTCGAGCTTGGCGTAGATGCGAACGTCCGGATTGGGCGAGAGCCGCGGCAGCTCGACCAGCGGGGTATTGCCGATCGACTCGACGATGTTGCCGAAGCGTCCCCCGCAGGGTCGATTGAGAAGTTCAGACATGGCCGCGAGTCTCTCCCGTTACTTCAAAAAGTATAGCCAGGGTCTACTACCCCCTGTGAAGATCGCGAAAAGCGTTGTTCGACCTATCAGCCGCCGGCCATGGCGGGGAGGATGACGACCGTATCGCCATCGGCGACTTTGGTTCCGAGGCCGTCGAGCACACGCACGTCCTCGTCGTTTAGGTAGACGTTGACGTAGCGGTTGAGGTCGCCGTCCTCGCCGAAGAGCTGCTCCGACGTGCCGGGGTGCTCGGCGGTGAGGGCGCGGAGGACCTCGCCGACGTCGGAGCCGGCGGCCTCGACTTCGGGGGCGCCGCCGGTCTGGGGGCGCAGCACGGGAGGTATGCGAATGGTCGCCATGAAGGCGGTGATCCTAGCCTAGGAGGCCAGGGTCTGGCGGTCGCCGCCGGCGCCCGCGCAGAAGGCGTCGTAGTCGGGGAACTTCCCCATCTCCGACTCCGGGATCTCCGGCGCGTCCTCGCCGCAGATCGGGCAGTTCGGGTCGCGGCGGACCTTCAGCTCGGTGAAGCGAGTCCCCAAGGCGTCGTAGAGCAATAGGCGACCGATCAGCGGTTCGCCCTTGCCGAGGATCAGCTTGATCACCTCGTTGGCCTGCAGGGTGCCCATCGTCCCCGCCATTACTCCGAGCACCCCGTTGGCCGAGCAGCTCGGTGCCAGCTCGGCCGGCGGCGGGGTCGGGTAGAGGCAGCGATAGCAGGGGCCCTCGAAGGGGGCAAAGGTCGAGATCTGGCCGTCGAAGCCGAGGATCGAGGCGGAGACGACCGGCTTGCGCAGCCGCACCGAGGCATCGTTGAGCAGGTAACGGGTGGGGAAGTTGTCGGCGCCGTCGACGATGATGTCGTAGTTCTTGATCACGTCGAGAATGTTGCTCGCGTCGAGCCGGCCGTTGTGCTCGACGACCTTGACGTCGGGATTCAGCCCTTCGATGAAGATGCGGGCCGAGGTGGTCTTCGCCATCCCGATCCGTTCGGTGTTGTGGATCACCTGGCGCTGCAGGTTGGAGGCGTCGACGACGTCGTCGTCGACTAGCCCGATCGTGCCGATGCCGGCCGCGGCGAGGTAGAGCGCGGTCGGAGCACCGAGGCCGCCGGCGCCGAGCAGCAGCACCTTCGCGTTCAGCATCTTCAGCTGGCCGTCGACCCCCACCTCCGGCAGCAGTGTGTGGCGCGAGTAGCGATCGCGCTGCTCGGGGGTCATCCCCTCGACGGCGAGCACGGGCAGTCCCTGCTCCTGCCAGGCGAGGATGCCGCCGGCCATCGAGGCGACGTCGGTGTAACCGAGCGCTTCGAGCTGTTCGGCGGCCTTGTAGGAGCGGTTGCCGCTGCGGCAGTAGAGGATGGTACGGGCGGTTTTGTCGGGCGCCGCGGTGGCGATTTCGTCAGCGAGCAGGCCGGGCGGCACCAGCTTGCCACCTTCGAGATGAGCCTCTTGATACTCGTGCGGCTCGCGCGTGTCGATCAGGACGACGTCGCCGCCCTCGATCTCCTGCTGCGCCTCGAAGGGCTCGATCTCCTCGACTGGGGCCTTGACCTGCGTGTCCGCACCGTTAGCCACTGACAATCTCCTAAATCCGGATCGGCTTTTACTTCAAAAAGTATAGCGCCCGTCTCAAGCCGCGATTCGCTTGCTCTTCGCCGCTCCCAGATAGGGAATCAGCAAGCACTCGACCAGGGCCGCCTCGATCTCGGGCAGCTGCTCGGTGCGATCGCTTTCGACCTGGCGGGCGACGAGCGAGAGGGCGCCGCCGAGCAGCAGTTCCTCGAGGTCGCCGGGGAGCTCGGGCCGCTCGGCGCGACCGCGGCGGAGGATCTCGGCGAGCCGGGCGAGGCTCGCCTGCTGGCGCTTGCGAGCTGCGGGGCCAGCCTGCAGCGCCTCGATCGCGATCAGATGAGCGAGCGCGGGGTTGGCTGCAAGTAGCCGCAGGGCCTCGCCGACGCCGACGCGAACGCGTAGCGGCCACGCCTCATCGCCCGTCGCCGCCTCCACCCCCTCGCAAAGCCAGCGGCTGCCGAGGTCATATGCCTCCAGGAAGCACTCCTCCTTGCCGGCGAACTGAGAGTAGAAGGCGCCCCGGGAGACCCGGGCCTCCTTGATGATGTGGCCGATCGTCGTGCCGGCGTAGCCGTGGCGCAGCAGCATTCGCATCAGGGCGGCGACTATGCGCAGGCGCTGGTTGCGCACTACGAAGGAGCGCGGCAGGCCGTGACGGCCCGGCGGCAGCTGGCCGAGCGCAAGCTTGTCCGGCAGCTCGGCGAAGCCGGCCGGGTCAAAGCGCGGCGGCTCGTCGCTCATCCGTGGTGCGTAGAGCCGCCAACGAGGGAGCGAGTAGGTACTGCAGCAGCGAGTCGTGCAGCTCCGGAAGCCGCTTCGCTTCGCCCGCCAGGATCCGGCCCGAGAGGTGAGACGCGAGGCCGCCCGCGAGCATGCGCGCCGTCTCTGCTGAGACCGTGCCCTCTCCCCCGTTCGCCGGCGGGCGCAGGACCTCGGCCAGGCGCTCGAGCGAATGCTCGTGCTCGAGCCGGGCCGGACGTGCGGCGGCAAGTGCCTCGACAAAGAGCAGGTGGGCCAGCGCCGGGTCGGCGGCGAGGAAATCCAGCCCTGCCTTCAGTCCAGCCGAGAGCCGGTTGGCCCAACCGCGCTCGCCGCTTGCCCCCTCCTTTACCGCGGTCGCGAGTCGCTCGACACCGTTCTCATAGGCGGCGTCAAAGCAAAGCTCCTTGCTCTCGAAGCGCTCGTAGAAGGTCGCCCGCGAGACCCCTGAGAGTTCGACGATGTCGGTGACCTTGGTGTCCTCATAACCGTGGTAGGCGAGGGCGGCAGCAAGCCCGGCAAAGATCCGAGCCTGCTGATTAGCGATGACCTCCGCCCGGGAGAGCCCCGAACGCCCGGGGCGAATCTTCTGCACCATCGGTGGCGCCAGATCGGGCCGTCGCCGCGAGCCCCGCGAGTTTCGGGTGGAACCGCTGGTCTCTTGCTCTGCATCCATACCGACTCAGTTCTCAAGCGAATCCGAGCCGAAATACAAACATGTCAGTTCGCGTTTGTCAAGATACGCACGTGGTTTTTTTGGTAGATTCTCAGAGAACAGCTCTACCCCCGCACCCGACAGCTCCCCTGCAGCACCGAGGAGAGCTCCGCACCCCCCGCAAAGGCAAAGGAGGTCCGAGCGATCGGGAAGGCGACAAGGCCCGTGCCCTTGGGGGCGGGACAGCCGGAGCTGATGTAGGAGTGGGAGCTGCCCTTGTAGTTGAAGCGTCTGTCCAAGGTCATT
>Ga0207682_10000039_pt1 | contig 53500 bp, 54 predicted proteins | sample KBSM63metaG_FD_184332 | JGI IMG/M metagenome (GOLD analysis project Ga0207682, IMG submission 184332) | Miscanthus rhizosphere microbial communities from Kellogg Biological Station, Michigan, USA - KBS M6-3 metaG (SPAdes) (version 2) | ecosystem: Host-associated > Plants > Roots > Rhizosphere >... | reverse complement strand
CAGCGACGATGCGATGTCGATCGTGTTCATCACTGTCGATCCGGAGCGCGACGGTCCGGCCGAAGTCGGCAGCTACGCCGGCCTGTTCGGGGCGCCTGTGGTCGGCCTGACAGGCAAGCCGGACGACATCGAGCGGGTCAAGAAACAATATGGCGTCTTCTCGCAGAAGGTCGATCAGCCGGGAGGCAGCTACACCGTCGACCATAGCGCCAGCGTCTTCCTGATGGATCGCAACGGACATTTCGTGGCGACGCTGTCACCCGAGGAAGGCGACGCTGTTGCCTTGGCCAAGCTCAAGCGGCTGCAGGCTTAAACCTCGGCTTCCACCTCGCGAGCCATAACGCGCTCCAACAACCGGTCCATTGCGGCGATCGCTTCGGGCTCTTCAAGGTTCGGGGCATGGCCGGCCGCCGGAACCACCACCAGTTCGGCATCGCCCTTCAACGCAGCAGCCATTTCGTCCGCGATTTCCTGAGACAGCAGATCCGAGAGCTCGCCTCGCAGGATCAGCACCGGCCGTCCGGCAAGCGATTCATAAAGATGCCAATTCGCCCCTTGCGGACCCTCCGTAGCCGCACGGAAATTTGCGGCTATGCTCATGTCATAGTCGAAGCGGATTCCGTCGGACGCTTCTCGGCACAGCCGGCGCGCGAAGGTCGCCCAGTCCTGGTCGGTCCAGTTGGGAAATTTGTCGCGATTGCGCTCGGCCAGCGCCGCGGCCGCGGCTTCCCAGCTTGGGAAGTCCGCGTCCCTTCCGACATAACTCCCGATCCGGTCGATCCCCTCCTGGTCGATCACCGGGCCAATGTCGTTGAGCATTGCCCCTGCGATGCGGTCGGCATCGGTCGAGGCCAGCAGCATCGTACATATCCCGCCCAGCGACGTTCCGAAGAAGACCGCGTCGGCAATCCCCTCCTGGTCGAGCAGCTTCAATAGGTCGGCAACGTAAAATCGCGGGGCGTAACGGCTGGGATCTGGGTCGGGGTCGCTTTCGCCCCGGCCGCGCAGGTCGACCGCGATGACCCGCCACTCACCGGCATAGCGAGCAGCAACGGGCTCGAAATCGCGTGCGTTGCGCGTGAGACCGGGAATGCACAGGATCGGCGGCTTGTCGCGCGGGCCTTCATAATCGCGATAGTGGAGGCGAAGGCCTTCCGGGCTGTACCAGTAACGGTCGGTCCAACTCGGCATTACTTCCCCCACAGATGAACTCCTCCTATCGCGGGCCGATGGCCGCGCCGCAACCCGCTAATCCCCCTTGGCCGATCCTCGAGCTTGGCGAGAATTTCTATGACGCGGTCAAACCGGCCGACTTCCCGTCCTGCACGCCACGATTTCTTAATCGGCGTTGGGCGGACGCGGTCGGGCTCGGGGATTTGGGTGACCAGGAGTGGGCTTCGCACTTTTGCCGCTTCGAGCCCTTGCCGGACAATCTCACGGAGCCGCTGGCGCTGAAGTATCATGGCCACCAGTTCCGCGTGTACAATCCGGACATTGGTGACGGCCGCGGGTTCCTGTTCGCCCAGGTCCGCGACGCCAACGGCCGGCTTCTGGACCTCGGCACCAAGGGCAGCGGCCAGACTCCGTATAGCCGCAGCGGCGACGGGCGGCTGACACTGAAGGGCGGCGTTCGCGAAGTGCTGGCGACAGAGATGCTGGAAGCCTTGGGCGTCAACACTTCCAAGAGTTTTGCGCTGTTCGAGACGGGCGAAGCGCTGTGGCGTGGCGACGAGCCCTCCCCCACCCGCTCATCGGTGCTGACGCGTCTCAGCCACGGCCATATCCGCATTGGCAATTTCCAGCGCTTCGCCTTCTTCGGCGAGGCCGAAAACATCGCCGCACTGACGCGATATGGCCTGACCCATCTGCTCGACGAGCCGCTCGGCGACGATGCCGAAAATGCAGCCCGGCTGTTCGACCGCGTCTGCTCGGCAACCGCGACGCTCGCCGCCAGCTACGTCGCCGCGGGCTTCGTCCACGGTGTGCTCAACAGCGACAATATCAATATTACCGGCGAGAGCTTCGACTATGGCCCGTGGCGGTTCGCACCCGAATGGGATGAGGACTTCACGGCCGCCTATTTTGACGAGACCGGGCTCTATGCCTTCGGCCGCCAGCCCGAGGCCATCCATTGGGACGTGGCGCAGCTGGCCGGCTGCCTGGCAATGATCGGCGAAGCGCCGGTGATATCGGATTTACTGGCATCCTGGCCAGGCCGATTCGAGCAGGCGCTTGTCGAACGGATCGTCGCCCGCCTCGGCGTTGAGCGGCGCGGGGACGCCGAAGACCGACCGCTGGCATCTGCCGCGATCAAGGCGCTGCGTTCGCGGATCGTCGGGATTGACCGCTTCTTTTTCGATTGGCGAGGCGGGCGAACTCCCGCGGCCGAGCTCTGTCGTGCGAGCGAATTCGACGAACTGCGCGCCAGTTTGGAAGGGCGGCAGCGCGTACTCACCCACCCCTATTGGGATGATGAACATCCATGCTCGATGCTGATCGAAGAGGTGGAATCGATCTGGTCTGCAATCTCGGACCATGATGACTGGCAGCTGTTTGAGGCCAAAGTAGAGGCAGTTCGTCGGCTCGGCGACGCCATGACGTCGGATGCAGTGGGTTGACCGGTGAAGCGCGGCATGGGAACGCGCCTCGGGGTGCCGAAAAACGAATGAGCGAAACACTCGTCTCGACCGAGCCGGCCACCGGCAAGGAAATCTGGTCCGGATCCGTCGGCGACGCCGGCGCCGAGGTCGCTGCCGCGCGTGCTGCCTGGCCGGAATGGGCGGCCCACTCGGTCACCTACCGGATCGAGACGCTTCGCCGCTTTGCCAATGTCGTCCGTACGCGCGAGATCGAATTCGCCGAGTTGATCGCCCGAGAGACCGGCAAGCCGTTCTGGGAGGCGAAGACCGAGGTCAATTCAGTCATCAATAAGGTCGAGATTTCGATCAATGCCTACAGTGAACGAACGCCGACCAACCGGCTGGAAGCGGCGATGGGCAACAAGGTCACCGTGCGCCACAAGCCTCACGGCGTGCTGGCGGTGCTTGGCCCCTATAACTTCCCCGCGCACCTTCCCAACGGCCACATTGTGCCGGCGCTGATCGCCGGCAATGCAGTTGTGTTCAAGCCGTCGGAGAAGACGCCGGCGACGGGCGAATATTTGGTCAAATGCTTTCACGAGGCAGGTGTGCCGGAAGGGGTCTTGAGGCTGTTGATTGGTGGTCCGGCAGAAGGCAAGGCATTGGCCGGCCAGGCGGGAATTGATGGCTTGCTTTTTACCGGATCGGTTGGTGCTGGCATGGCGCTCCACCGCCAGTTCGCTGAGACTCCGAATAAAATGCTGGCCTTGGAGTTGGGCGGCAACAATCCGATCGTGGTGTGGGATGCGCCGGACGTGCAGGCGGCAGCGACGATCATTGTCCAGTCGGCTTACCTCTCGGCCGGTCAGCGCTGCACGGCGGCGCGGAGGCTGATCGTCGAGGACGGCAAGCATGAGGAGCTGGTGGCCGAGATCTGCAAGCTGATCGACCGGATCATCGTCGACCATCCCATGGCCGACCCGCAGCCGTTCATGGGGCCGGTGATCGACCTGGTCACTGCGGACATCCTCCAGGACCGGTTCATCGCCTTGATGATGAAGGGTGGCAAGCCGATCCGCCGGCTCGAGCGGCCGCATGAGGAGCGGCCCTATCTCACCCCCGCGCTGATCGACATGACGGGTGCCAAGGACCGGCTCGATGAGGAGTTGTTCGGTCCGGTGCTGCAGCTGATCCGGGTCAAGGATTTCGACGCGGCGATCGACGAGGCCAACAGCACGCGCTTCGGTCTGGCGGCAAGCGTGCTGACCAAGGACCCAAAACTGTACGACCGCTTCTGGGCCAATGTCCGGTCGGGCGTGGTCAACTGGAACAAGCCGACCAATGGCGCACCGTCCAACGCCCCGTTCGGCGGCGTCGGTTTCTCGGGAAATCACCGGCCGAGTGCCTTCTATGCCGCCGATTATTGTGCCTATCCGGTTACCAGCGTCGAAGCAGAAAGTGCCCGTGGGGTTATCACTGAAGGGCTTCGCGACGCCTACGTGCCGACCGGCGAGGACTAGAGCCGCAGGCCGAACCGCGGCCCTGCCCATATCATCACGCTATACAGCGCAACGGTCAGTGCGCAGCCGGCAATAAGCGATGGCCAGAACCCAAATCCCTGCCTCAGCAACAGAGGGATGAGCAGGAACATCGGCAGGGACGGCAACACGAACCAGAACGTCGCCTCGGCATGAGCCGCCATGTTGGCCGCATCGGGCTTGTCCCGCCATAGCCAGATCATGCCGAGCACCGATACCAGCGGCAGCGAGGCAATCAGCCCGCCGAAACCCGGATATCGCTTAGCGACCTCGGAAATGATGGCGATGAGGATGCCGGACAGAGCTGCCTTGACGGCGAGATACCACATAAAAGCGCGCTAGCTGCGCATTTCCGGCAGATAGTCGCTGTCGCCGGCGTCGCTGAACTTGGTGATCTTGGCATCGAAGCGCAGGCGGACCTTGCCGGTTGCGCCATGGCGCTGCTTGGCGACGATCAGCTCAGCCGTGCCATATACCCGCTGCATCTCCTCCTGCCAGGAGGCGAAGTCGGGGTGGTCGTCGGCCGGCTGCTTCGCCGCGACATAATAGTCGGGCCGGAACACGAACCACACCATATCTGCGTCCTGTTCGATCGAGCCGGATTCGCGAAGATCGGATAGCTGCGGCTTCTTGTCCTCGCGCTGTTCGACCGCGCGGCTTAGCTGGGACAGGGCCAGCACAGGCAAGTCCAGCTCTTTGGCAAGCTGCTTGAGGCCTCGGCTGATTTCCGAAATTTCCTGAACGCGGTTTTCGTTGCTGTTCTTGCCGGTGCCCTGGAGCAGCTGGAGATAGTCGACCACGACCATGCCGATCCCTTTCTGACGCTTGAGGCGGCGGGCGCGGGCGCGCAGTGCGGCGATGGTCAGGCCGGGCGTGTCGTCGATGTAGAGCGGCAGCGTCGAAAGCTCTCCGGCCGCACGGGCCAACGAGCGAAATTCCTGCTGGCTGATCTTACCCATGCGGAGATTCTCCGCGCTGATGCCGGATTGTTCGGCGAGGATGCGGGTAGCGAGCTGGTCGGCCGACATTTCGAGGCTGAAGAAGGCGACCGGCGCGCCGGCGCTCTTGGCCGGATCGATGCCGTCCTCCTGGTCGCGAACAAAACGCTGGGCGGCGCTGAACGCCATGTTGGTGGCAAGCGAGGTCTTGCCCATGCCCGGACGACCAGCAAGGATGACCAGGTCGCTCTTGTGCATGCCGCCAACCTTGGTGTTTACCCCGTCGAGGCCAGTGGTGATGCCGGACAGATGGCCGCCGCTATTGAGCGCCTTTTCGGCCTGCTCCAGCGCCATCCGCGTCGCCTCGCCGAAGCTCTTCACCGCGTTCGCGCTGCCGCCCTCTTCGGCGACCCGATAGAGTTCGCTCTCGGCCCGCTCGATCTGGGTCAGCGGCGCCACCTCTTCGGAGGTGTCGAGCGCGCCCTCCACCATATCGCGCCCGACACCCACCAGGGCCCTCAACAGGGCCAAGTCATAGATTTGCGCTGCGAAATCGCGCGCGCCGATCACTGCCGCTCCCGAGCCGGTCAGCTGGGCAAGATAGGCCGGCCCGCCAATCTCTTTCATCGCCTCGTCGGCATCGAAAATCGGCTTCAGCGTGACCGGGTTGGCGACCATATTCTTGTCGGTCATCCGGAGGATTGCTTCGTAGACCCGGCCGTGCAGCGGCTCGAAAAAATGGTGCGGCTTCAGGCGAAGCTGGATGTCCTCGACCAGCCTATTGTCGATCATCAGCGCGCCAAGCAGCGCCGCTTCCGCCTCGATATTTTGAGGGAGCGAGGGGGTTGCGGGGGGCTCTGCCCCGCCGTCGATTCGAACTACTTCGGCCATGGGTTGGTGTATGCGCAATCCGGCTGCCAACGATACGAGAACATAAGTAGCACAACTGTGGATAAACTGTGAGCCGAAACGCGTGCCCGGCTGGCAGGAGTCACGAAATTACGGCAGCGGCTCCGTCCACAGAAAAAATCGCGCCGGAATTGAAGGGCCGGAACCGCCCCGCTAGCCAAGCTCCATGACCATTCAATCCGACCGCTGGATTCGCGACCAGGCCCTCAATCATGGCATGATCGAGCCGTTCGTCGAGGCGCAGCGGCGAGAAGGCTGCATCAGCTATGGCCTCTCCTCCTACGGCTATGACGCGCGGGTCGCCGACGAGTTTAAAATCTTCACCAACGTCGATTCAGCGACCGTCGACCCCAAGGATTTCGCGTCGAACAGCTTTGTCGACCGGCAGACCGACGTCTGCATCATCCCGCCCAACAGCTTCGCCCTCGCCCGAACGGTCGAATATTTCCGCGTGCCCGAGGACGTGCTGGTCATCTGTCTCGGCAAATCGACCTATGCCCGGTGCGGGATCATCGTGAACGTTACGCCCTTGGAGCCGGGCTGGGAGGGGCATGTCACGCTGGAATTCTCCAACACCACGCCGCTCCCGGCCAAAATCTACGCCAATGAGGGCGCCTGCCAGTTCCTGTTCCTCAAGGGGAACGAGCGCTGCGAGACCAGCTACGCCGACCGCGCCGGCAAATATATGGGCCAGCGCGGGGTGACGCTACCAAAGCTGTAGCAATGACGCTGCTCGTCGAACCCGTAACGCCCCTCGCCGACAAGAAACGAGGCGGGCCGGCGCCAGGGATCGGACTTGCTGTTTCGGGCGGCGGCTATCGAGCGATGCTGTTCCACCTCGGCGCCTTCCTGCGGCTGTATGAAATAGGTTTGCTACAGCGGCTCGACCGCATCTCCAGCGTATCGGGCGGGTCGATCACCGCGGCGAAGATCGCGCTCGAATGGCCGCGCCTTGCGACCCGCGCCGACTTCCTCGAGCATGTCGTGACGCCGATCCGGCGACTGGCCGGCACGACGATTGATATTCCGTGCGTAATCGCCGGCATCCTGCTGCCCGGCAGCGTGGCCAGCTATGTCGCCTTCGCCTACCGCCGCTTCCTGTTCGGCGAGGCGACGCTGCAGGACCTGCCCAAAAGTCCTGAGTTCCTGATCAACGCGACCAATGTCGAAACCGGTACGCTGTGGCGGTTCACCCGCGCATTTATGGCCGATTACCAGGTCGGCGAGATCCGCAATCCCAGGCTGGACCTGGCCAGTGCCGTCGCCGCCTCATCGGCCTTCCCGCCCTTCCTGTCGCCCTATCCGTTGCGGGTGAAGGAGACCGATTTCACGCGGATCCATTGCCAGGACCGGCGGCTGCTTTCCAACATCTCGCTGACGGATGGCGGCGCCTATGACAACCTCGGGCTTGAGACCGTCTGGAAGCGCTTTGCCAATGTTTTGGCATCCGATGCCGGGGCCGCTTTGGATGCCGATCCTTCACCGGCCGCCGATTGGGGCCGCCACTCGAAGCGAGTCATCGACATCGTCTATCGGCAGGTCACGGCGCTCCGCAAAAGGCAGCTGATCGCGTCGTACAAGTTACCCAAGGGAAGCGCCGGCAAGCGGTCAGGCACCTATTGGGGGATCGGATCGGATGTCGATCACTATCGATTGCCGAGCGCGCTTACCGCGCCGCATGAGAGGACCGTCGAACTGGCCGCGATCCCGACCCGCCTCAAGCGCCTCAGCCCCGAGCAGCAGGAGCGGCTCATTAATTGGGGCTATGCGATATGCGATACCGCGATCCGCCGCCATTTCCCCCAGCCAGTCATGCCTGCTCCGGCTTTCCCCTACGCGATCGGCGTCTAGTCAGGCGGACTGCATTCTCTTGGCCGCCCGCTCCGCCCGGGCCGCGTCATGCAGCAGCAGTTCGCGGGCGCGGAGGATGGTTTCGACCCAATCGTGGAAGGCATGGGCCAGCTTGGTGACGAGGTCCTTGAGCGGCCCTTCCTTGAGGCAGCCGTCGGCGTCGAAACTGTCGTCGGAAACATGACTCAGATAGGCTTCGGGTTGCTGCATCACCGGCATGTTGAGGAAGACGCAGGCCTGGCGCAGCTGATGATTGGCGCCGAAGCCGCCGATCGACCCTGGAGAGGCGCTGACAATCGCGGCTGGTTTCTGGTCCCAGACGCTCCGCCCATAGGGCCGCGAGCCAACGTCGATGGCATTCTTGAGCACGCCCGGAACGCCGCGATTATACTCCGGCGTGCAGAACAGGATGCCGTCCGCGGCACCGACCTGTTCGCGGAAGCGGACATAGGGCTCTGGCTGCTGGCGCTGGAGATCATAGTCCTGGTTGTACAGTGGCAGGTCGCCGATCTCGACCATCTGGCATTCGAGGTTGTCGCCGCGCAGCGCACAGATCGACCGGGCAATCCTTCGGTTGAGGCTGTCCTTCCTCAGGCTACCGACGATGATCGCGATTTTGTAATTGGCCATGGCCGCCTCCCGTCAATCGAACGGAAAGCGCTCGATAGTCCGATTGGTTGCCAATCGCCAGCAACAGTCCGGCCGAGCCGCTGTGGCCCGGCCGGCGATGCGCGCTCAATTCGCTTCTTGCTCGACCTTTTCCCATTGTTGCTTGGTCAGGCAGACCCGTTCGGCCATCCGTGTTCCGGACGTAGCGAGACGCTTGCAGATCTTCTTTTCGGCTGGCGCCGGAGCTGTCGTCTCGTCGGCAGCCTGATTGCTGACGCGCGATGCGACCTGCTCATTGGAAGCCAATTTCTTTTCCTGGGCCATCGCGGTGGACGACAGCAACAGGGCGGCTGACAAAGTGACAACTGACGTGAGGCGCATGGTAACTCTCCCCAACGACATCCCGATGACATTTGTAGTCAATATGCGCTGGAGCGGCTATCCGCCGTTCGTCGGTTGGTCGACCCACGAGCTGTATTAGTCGATTAAAACACTGAATAGTAGATTAACGTCGTCTTCCCTGGTGCCGGATGTTGGCAGGACGGCCGCGTTTGCCCTTGTGAACACGGTCGCGCCGTGCAGCGAGTCGCGGCGCTCCACCGAATCTGCCTTCGGGCAGCTCGAAGCGGAGCGAGCCCGACGCCGGATTGGCCTCGACCAGCTTAAGCTCAAGATGTTGGCCGACGCGGAAGGTCTCGCCCGTCTCCTCCCCGACGAGAGAGCGCGCCGCCTCATCATAGCGAAAATATTCATTGCCGAGGATCGCCGCCGGGACCAGCCCGTCGCCGCCCAGGTCCTCGACGGTCGCGAAGAAGCCGAAAGGCTGCACGCCCGTGATGCGGCAGCGGAGGATCTGCCCGACCTTATCGGCAAGGAAGGCCGCGACATAGCGGTCGATAGTCTCGCGCTCTGCCTCCATCGCCCGCCGTTCGAGCGTCGAGATATGTTCGCCAATTTCGACGAACTGCTCGGCGTCCGACGCCGGAAGGCCGCCCTCGCCGAGCTGACAGGAACTGACCAGCGCGCGGTGCACCAGCAGGTCGGCATAGCGCCTGATCGGCGAGGTGAAATGTGCGTAAGACGCGAGCGCCAGGCCGAAATGGCCCAACGGCTCGGGCCCATAACGCGCCTGCATTTGGGTTCTCAGAACCTGCTCCATGATCTCCGGCCTGGCGTCATGATCGGGACCGATGCGCTCCAGGATGCGGTTGAAGGTTGCCGGCCGGACCACCTGGCCAAGCGCGAATTCGAGGTCGAAGGTGGCGAGATAATCCTTCAACGCGATCAGTTTTTCGCGGCCGGGCGTTTCATGGACGCGGTACATCACCGGCGCTTTCTTGCGCTCCAGAGCCTTGGCCGCGGCGACATTGGCGGCAATCATGTAATCTTCGACCAGCCGGTGGGCGTCCAAGCGCTCACGCGGCGCGACCGACAGGATGCGGCCCTTTTCGTCCAGCATCACCCGCCGTTCGGGGAGGTCGAGCTCGAGCGGCTCGCGCTTGTTTCGGGCCGCTAGCAGCGCGCGCCAACAGGCCCACAAAGGCTTCAGCGCATGATGAACCAACTCGCTTGGCACGCGGCCTTCAAGCGGTGGCATCGAACAGGGAGAGGAAGCATTTTCAACAACTTCCTCGCTCGCGGCGTCGATGGCGGCCTGAGCATCCTCATATGCAATATTTGCCGCTACACAAATCTTGGCACGCGAGAATCGCCAGCTTTTTAGCGTCCCGTCCTTGCCGACATGGAGGTGGCAGGCGATTGCCGCGCGGGCCTCTCCCTGCTTCAGCGAGCAAATGTCCGAAGACAGTTCGTGCGGCAGCATCGGCACCACACGGTCGGGAAAATAGACGCTGTTGCCGCGCGCCCGGGCCTCGCGATCGAGCTCGCTGCCCGGGCGGACGTAATAGCTAACGTCGGCGATGGCGACGATCGCGTCCCAGCCGTCGCCGTCGTCGCGTGGGCTTGCCCAGATGGCGTCGTCATGGTCGCGCGCGTCTTCGGGATCGATCGCGACGATCGGTAGGTGAGTCAGGTCTTCACGGTCGTCGCCCAGCCTCTGCCTGGCGACATGTTTTGCCTCAACGATCGCCTCGGGGCGGAACTCGTCCCGCAGCCCATATTTGTGGATCGCGATCAGGCTGAAGCTCCTGGGCGCGAACGGATCGCCGAGGATCGCGTCGATTCGGGCAGTGACCCGCGGCGGACGGCCGGAGGGTTCGGCCAGCACCAGGTCGCCTTCCTGGGCATCCTTCAAATCGGATATTGGCAGCTCGCGCCGCTCCTTCTTGTCGACCGGGGTCAAATAGAAGCGGTCGCCTTCCTTGCGGACCACGCCCAGCAGCAACTCGGCCGAGCGCTGCAGCTTCTTCATGACATGGGCGATGTGTCCCTTCCCGGCTTCTTCGGTCCTCGCTAGGATTCGATCGTTGAGCGCCAGCGCCGAGCGGCGCCCGCGCTCGATCACCCGTAGGCGAGGCGGCGGCGTATCGGCATGCCAGCTCTCCGGCTGAGCCCAGGCCTGGCCGTCGCCGACCGACACGATCCGCAGCACGGTGACGCGGGGCACGCCCCCCGCCTTGTGGAAGGCGCGGCCCGGGGCGCTATCGATCAGCCCCTCATCGGCCATGTCCTTGAGCAGCGCCTTCAGCATGATCTTGTCATGGCTGCTGAGGCTGAAGGCGCGCGCGATCTCGCGCTTGCCTGCCGGTTGGCCGGACTGCTCAATGAAGTCGAGGATCTGTTGGCGGGTCGGAAGTCCCTGGGTGGATTTGCGCGGCATGAGGTTCCTAATTGGGCGCTACCGTCGCCGCCGACAATGCCGTACGGCGGGCCAAACGATGCTCGCGCCAGACGATGATGAGGCCGCTGGCGATAATGATCGGCGCTCCGACCCAGATCCACGGCGTCGGCAGCTCGCCGAATATCCATGTGCCGAGGATCGTCGCCCAGATGAGGCTGGTATAGTCCATCGGCATGACCAGCGCGACCGGTGCCAGCCGAAGCGCGCCGGTCAGCGTCAGCTGCGCGAGGCCGCCGGAAAGCGCCAACCCGCTCAGGATCGCCCAAGTTTCAGGGTCGTGGGCCCGGCCGAACCACAGCATCATTACGCCGAGCGGGACCAGCGAACTGGCGGCGAACCAGAATACGGTAGTCGACGCTCGCTCGGTGGCGCCCAAGCGGCGGATAACGATGGTCACGGAGGCGGTGAGCAGCGCCGCGACCAGCGCTACCCCCGCCCCGAGCAAGGGCACTTCACCGGTCCCCGGCTGCACGATCAACAACACGCCGAGGAAGCCGGCAGCTACCGCGCCCCACCGCCATTTGCCGGTCGGCTCGCCCAGCACCAGTGCCGCCAGGACGGTCGAGAAGATCGGCACCGAAAAGCCGATCACCGTCGCTTCGGCCAGCGGTAGCATGATCATCGCCGCGAAATTGAGAGCCATCGCAGTCACGCCGAGCGCCATGCGCCCAACATGCGCGCCGACCCGCTTGCTGTGCAGCGATTTGAACCCCGGCCCGGCTGCGACCAGCCCGACCGCGCACAGCGCCGATCCGCATTGGCGGTAGAACAGCGTCTCGACGATATTCACGCCGCGGGACGACACCAGCTTCACCAGCGCGAACATGATCGCCAGCAGCAGCGCGGTGACCAGCCGCAACGCGACCCCGGCGACGGGCCGCTGCTCAACCGGCCGGTCGGTGTCAAAGCTGGCGCCTCGCGCCATTTATTTTGGAGCGGCGGGAGGCGGCGCGACGTAAGGCTTGAACGCGCCGCCGGGGACGGCCGAGGCGACCGGGCTTTCAAAACCGTCCTTGCTGACCGATGAGACCCCGAACACCCAGTCGTCGACGCGGATTCCGCGCAGGACGTTGTAAAGCGACTGTGGCTCGCTCGAATGTGCCGGCCGACCATCAATACTCACGATGACCGGCGGGAGATCGGCATCCCTGACATTCTCCCATTGATTTGTATCCGTTCGACGCCACCGAATGCGATAGGCGTGAGCCCCTAAAACGGTTTTCCAACTCACTTTGGTATCCGCACTTACTGCCCCCTCGACCGTCGGCTCGGGCGGCGGCGGGGCGCTGGCGATCCAGGCGAGTGCGGCGACGTTCAACTTGGTCACTTTGGCGAGGTAGGCGAAGTCCATATTCTCGATCAGGTCGCCATATTTGATGCCGTTTTCGGTCCTGAGATCCTGATGCTGCCAATTGTAATTCTCGACCGCGACGCTGAGCCGCGCGGCGGGATAGCCGAGCTCCAGGAACGGGATATGGTCGCCGCCGCGACCGAACCGGTCGGTCCGCCAGATCTGCATCACGTCGAGGCCGATGTTGAGCCGATCGGCGAGGCCATCGAGAAAGCGCGAGATGTTGCGCGACGGAGCATCGTTTTCGCCGCCGAGGCTGTGGGTCTGCGCGGCGAGATCGGCCTGCCCCTGCACACGCGGCCCTTCCGACAGGACGCGGACATGCTTGTCATCGCATACGCCGTCGGACGAGCAGCTGTTGCCGATGATGTCGTTGTTGAGGACGGTGACGACGTTCCAGCCCTGCGTCTTGGCATAGTCGGCCAGGATCTTGCCGCCCAGGAGCCCCTGCTCCTCGCCCGACAGCGTTGCATAAACGATGGTGCCCGGGAATTTGCGCTGTGTCAGAACCCGCGCCGCTTCGAGCACTGCGGCAGTGCCCGAGCCGTCGTCGTTCGCGCCGGGCGCATCGGCGGTGGCGTTCATCACGTCGGTAACCCGGCTGTCGATATGGCCCTGGATGATCACGACGTCGTTGGGCCGCTCTGTGCCGCGCTGGATACCGACCGCGTTGCAGACCCTGGTCGGGGTCGGCACGCGCCGGCCGGTAACCGTGTCGCAGGTCTGAAGCGCTTCCAGCCCCAGCTTCTTCATCTCGCCCTCGGCCCAGCGCACCGCCGCGCCGATGCCTCGCTTGGGATCGGTCTGGGTCGACAACGTATGCCGCGTGCCGAAGCCGACCAGCCTCTCGACGGTCTGGTGCATCCGGTCGGGCGAGACTTCGGCGGCGATCGCTCGCACCTTTTCATCGGGGCTTTGAGAAGGCGCCGTCAATGCGGTGGTGGGTAGGAAGGCGACGGATAGTAAGAGCAGCTTTTTCATGGCCGGCGGTTGAACCGCCTTTCCGCTGGCTTGGCAAGCGCCACCGGAGGGGACTAGGGAGCGGCCAACTTCCCATCAGGCAAGGGTCCGAGTCCCAATGCGCAGCATCGAACATTTCATCAACGGCAGCAGCGTCGCCGACGCAAAGCGTCAGAGCGACGTGTGGAACCCGTCGCAGGGAGAGGTGCAGGCTCAGGTCGGCCTGGGTACCGCCGCGACGTTGCAGAAAGCGGTCGATGCGGCACTGGCCGCCCAACCGGCCTGGGCCGCGACCAACCCGCAGCGGCGGGCGCGGGTCATGTTCAAGTATAAGGAACTGATCGAAGCCAATATGCAGGAGCTGGCGGAGCTGCTGGCTTCCGAACATGGCAAGGTCGTCGCCGACGCCAAGGGCGACGTGCAGCGCGGGCTCGAAGTGATCGAATACGCCTGCTCGATCCCGCAGGCGCTGAAAGGCGAATATACCCAGGGCGCCGGCCCCGGCATTGACGTTTACTCGATGCGCCAGCCGCTCGGCATTGGCGCCGGCATCACGCCGTTCAACTTTCCGGCGATGATCCCGATGTGGATGTTCGGAATGGCGATAGCTTGCGGCAACGCCTTCATCCTGAAACCGTCGGAACGCGATCCTTCGGTCCCGGTCCGCCTCGCTGAACTGATGAAGGAAGCGGGCTTGCCCGACGGCCTGCTCAACGTCGTCCATGGCGACAAGGAAATGGTCGACGCGATCCTCGATCATCCCGACATCGCCGGCATCAGCTTCGTCGGTTCGAGCGACATCGCCCAATATATCTACTCGCGCGGCACCGCCAACGGGAAGCGGGTGCAGGCATTCGGCGGCGCCAAGAACCATGGCATCGTCCTGCCCGATGCCGACCTTGACCAGGTGGTCAATGACCTGACCGGCGCCGCCTTTGGCTCGGCCGGGGAGCGCTGCATGGCGTTGCCGGTGGTGGTGCCGGTCGGCGACGACACTGCTGCGGCGCTGCGTGAGAAGCTGGTCCCGGCGATCGAGAAGCTGCGCGTCGGCATTTCGACCGATCCTGAGGCGCATTACGGCCCGGTCGTCAACGAGGCGCACAAGCGCCGTGTCGAGAATTATATCCAGATGTGCGTCGACGAGGGCGGCGAGCTGGTGGTCGATGGCCGCGGCTTCATGCTTCAGGGACATGAGAAGGGCTTCTTCGTCGGCCCGACCCTGTTCGATCATGTGAAGCCGCATTTCCGGAGCTACAAGGAAGAGATTTTCGGGCCGGTCCTGCAGATCGTTCGCGCCGACACTTTCGAAGAAGCGGTGCGCCTGCCGAGCGAGCATGAATATGGCAATGGCGTCGCTATCTTCACCCGCAACGGTCACGCCGCGCGCGAATTCGTCAGCCGCGTTAACGTCGGCATGGTCGGCGTCAACGTGCCGATCCCGGTGCCGGTCAGCTATCACAGCTTCGGCGGGTGGAAGCGCTCCGGCTTCGGCGACATCGGCCAATATGGCCAGGAGGGCATGCGCTTCTGGACCAGGACCAAGGTCGTCACCCAGCGGTGGCCGGATGGCACTGCGGCTGGCGACCATAAAGAAGCTTTCATCATTCCGACCATGGGGTGATGAAACTCGCGCTGACTGCGCTGCTTGTCCTCGACTATGACGAGGCGGTCGCTTTCTATTGCGATGCACTTGGCTTCCGGCTGATCGAGGACAGCGACCTCGGCGGCGGCAATCGCTGGGTCGTGATTAGCGGCGATGACGGCGGTGCGCTGCTGCTGGCCAAGGCCAGGAAGCCCGGGGAAGTGGCCGCGGTCGGCAACCAGTTCGGCGGCCGGGTCGGCCTGTTCGCCCAGACACACGACTTCGAAGCCGTACAGGCCCGGCTAATCAAGGCCGGAGCAATGTTCGAAGAACAGCCGCGCCACGAACCCTATGGCACGGTTGCCGTGTTTCGCGATTTATATGGCAATCGATGGGACCTGATCGAACCGAAGAATGGCGAAGCATCTTAATCTGGGTTAAGACGTTGGTTCGGACATGAAACAGATATTAGCCGCGGCAATGCTCCTCGCCCTGGCCGGCTGCCAGCAGGGCAATGACGATAATATCGCGATCGACGAAACCAATACGGCGAATGCCGTGATCGAAACGCTGCCGCCCGACGAGACGGTCACAAACGACGCCGATAATGCCGACGCCAACGCCAGCGACTCTACCGCCGGAGCGCTCCTCATTCCTGCCGCATTCCGAGGCCGCTGGGGCATGGTGCCTGACGATTGCACTTCGACCCGCGGCGACGCCAAGGGTTTGATCATCGTCGACGAAGACGGCATCAAATTTTTCGAGAGCCAGGCCACGCTGACCAAGGTGACCGGAAACTTTCCCGAGAATTTCACGGGCACATTTGCCTTCACCGGCGAAGGCGAGAATTGGACAAATAGCCAGAACCTGAAACTTACTGGCAGCAGCAACACGCTGCTCCGCAAGCAATCCGATATTGCCCAGCCCTTTACCTATAAGCGCTGCGCCTGATAGGCGGTCGGCATGAAGCCGATCCTGGTTGCGTCCATGCTCGTCCTGACCCTCGCTGCCTGTGGCGGACCCAGCGACGAGGACAAGCTCACCGCAGAGAAGATCCGGGCTTCGGAGTCGGCGCCGGAGCTTCCCGACATCCAGCTTAGCGAAAATCCCGAGCCTCCGCCCGCTCCGCCCCCGGTCGAGGAGCCGCTGGCCAATGAGGTCGACAATGTGGTTGACGCGAATGCGGTCGAGGCCGGCGTTGCGGGCAATGTCCCGCCGGCGTTCCAGGGCCTGTGGGGCGTCGCTGCGTCCGATTGCCGCCCGGGCGAGGTTACCGGCAATGCGATACTGCTCACTTCCGACACGATGATATCGACCGGGGCCGTTGCATCGCTTGGCGGTGTGCTCGCTGATTCTCCAGGCCGCTTTGACGGGCGATTTGTCGGCGAGGGCGGCTATGAATCCCGTGAGAGTCTCGTCCTGAGCGGCGGCGGCAACCGGCTGACCCGAAACGGCAGCACCGTCTACCAGCGGTGCCTCGGTGCAAGCGCCTCTGGATAGCCCCGAATGGCGGTGCTAGGGCGCCTGCCCATGACCCAGTTCGACCTGACCGACGACCAGCGCCAGATCCAGGAAATGGCGCAGAAGTTCACCGCCGATGCGATCACGCCATTTGCGGCCGAATGGGACGAGAAGCATATTTTCCCGCGGGACACGATCCGCCATGCCGCCGAGCTCGGCTTCGGATCGATCTATGTCAGCGAGGAAAGCGGTGGAATCGGCCTCGGCCGGCTTGAGGCGGCGCTGATCATGGAAGCGATGGCCTATGGCTGCCCGTCGACCAGCGCCTTCATTTCGATCCACAATATGGCGAGCTGGATGATCGACCGCTTTGGCGCGGACGAGCTCAAACAGAAATATCTCCCGTCGCTGATCCCGATGGAGAAGATGGCGAGCTATTGCCTGACGGAGCCTTCTTCAGGCTCGGACGCGGCTGCGCTCAAGACCAAAGCGGTCAAGGACGGCGACCATTATGTCGTCTCCGGCAGCAAGGCGTTCATCTCCGGCGCTGGCGAAAATGAAATTTACGTCTGCATGGTCCGCACCGGCGAGGACGGCCCCAAGGGCATCAGCGCGCTGGTGATCGAAAAGGACATGCCTGGAGTCAGCTTCGGCGCCAATGAAAAGAAGCTGGGCTGGCATTCGCAGCCGACCGCACAGGTCAATTTCGACGAGGTCCGCGTGCCTGTCGCCAACCGGGTCGGCGGAGAAGGCGAAGGCTTCCGCATCGCGATGATGGGCCTCGACGGCGGGCGCCTCAACATCGGCGCCTGTTCGCTTGGCGGCGCCCAGCGCTGCCTCGACGAGGCGGTCAAGTACACCAAGGAGCGCAAGCAATTCGGCACCGCCATCGCCGACTTCCAGAACACCCAGTTCACGCTGGCGGACATGGAGACCGAGCTTCAGGCGGCCAGGCAGCTGCTCTACAGCGCTGCGGTCAAGGTCACCGCCAATGCCCCCGACAAGACCAAGTTCGCGGCGATGGCCAAGCGCTTCGCCACCGACACCGGTTCGTCGGTCGTCGACCGCGCACTGCAGCTGCATGGCGGCTATGGCTATCTGATGGATTATCCAATCGAGCGCTTCTGGCGCGACCTTCGCGTCCATTCGATCCTGGAGGGCACCAACCAGGTGATGCGGATGATTGTCGGACGGGAGCTGACCCGCCAGTGACGTCCGCTTTCTCATTCGGGGACCTGACCCGCAAGCTTGGCGAAGCCGCCGAAAAGATGATGAAGGGCGAGGTCAAGCCGACCCTCCCCTTCGATCCGCTCGCGATTGCCCAGGCGTCGAGCGAATTTGCGTTTGGGCTGGCGATGAAGCCCGCCGAGCTGATGGAAGTACAGCTAGCGGCGGCCAAGCAATGGGGCGATTTCTGGACCGGAACGCTGTCCGGGACGGTGAACGACAAGCCCCGCGACCGCCGCTTTGCTGCGCCGGAGTGGCAGGATGACGCCTATTATCGTGCGATCCGCGACGCCTATCTACTGGCCTCTAAACAGCTGCGCGAAGTGGTCTCGGTGGGTAAGGGCAACGCCAGCACGACGGCCATGGCGAGCTTCCTGCTCGACCAATATTTGAACGCCGTTTCGCCTTCCAATTTCGCGGCGACCAACCCGGAGGTGGTCAAGCGGACCAAGGAGACCAACGGCGCCAATCTGGTCCAGGGCTTCGCTCACCTGATCGAAGACATTGCCAGCGGCAAGGGCATCGTCCAGCGCCGGACCGACCCGACGGCGTTCGAAAAGGGTAAGACCATCGCCGCGACGCCGGGCGAAGTCGTGTTCGAAAACGAACTGTTCCAGCTGATCCAGTACACGCCGGCGACCGCGAAGGTCGCAGCCGAGCCGCTGCTTTACGTCCCGCCCCTGGTAAACCGCTACTACATGATCGACCTCGTCCCGCGGCAAAGCCTGGTCAAATGGCTGGTCGACGAGGGCCGCACAGTGTTCGTCATCAGCTGGGTCAACCCCAGCGACAAGCTCAAGAACAAGGGCGTCGGCGATTATGTCCTCGAAGGCATCATCGAGGCGATCGGCGAGGTTCGGAAACGCACCAAGACTTCGCCCGACCTGTTCGCATTCTGCCTTGGCGGCACCCTGGTCGCTATTGCGCTGGCCTGGCTGGCGTCCGAGAAGCGCTCCAACGAGGTCAATAGTGCTACGCTGATCGGCTCGTTGGTCGATTTCGCCGACATGCGCGACTGGTCGGCATTCGTTCACGAGGGCCATCTCGCCGCGCTCGAGGATTATCTCGAAGACCAGGGGTTCATCGACAGCCTGGAGCTGCAGCGGTTGTTCGCGGCAATGCGCGCCAACGACCTCATCTGGTCATCGGTGGTGAACCATTACCTGCTCGACCGGCCGGCGCCGCCGAGTGACCTGCTCTATTGGTTCGAGGATGGCGCCCGGATCCCGGCCGCATTCCTCAAAAGCTATAATCGCGACCTGCTCTTGAGTAACAAGCTGAGAGAGCCCGCCGGTTTCGAGGTCGGCGGAGTGCCGATCGATCTAGCTGCGATCAAGACGCCCATGCTGGTGATTGCCTTGAAGGACGACCATGTCTCGGCCTGGGAAGCGGTCTATCGCGGTGCCCGCGAGATCGGCGCCGACTTCATCCTCGGCGGCTCCGGTCACAACGCCGGGGTGATCAATCCGCCCGCCGCCAACAAGCACGGGTTCTGGACCAACCATGAGCAGCCGAAGGACGCCAAGGCCTGGCTAGAGAGTGCGCTCCAGCATGACGGCAGCTGGTGGCCGACCTGGACTCAATGGCTCAGGGGCCATGGCTCGAACAAGCAGGTTCCGGCCCGCACCATCAAGGATGGCATCGAGCCCGCGCCCGGCCGCTACGCGATGATGCCCTGATGGATGCGATGACCACCCAACAAGACGTGCTGACGGTGAAGGAAGGGCTGGCCGGGCGCCTGCGCCTGAACCGGCCCAAGGCGCTGCACAGTTTGAACCGGCAAATGGTTCGCGACATGGCGAGCGCCCTGATCGAATGGCGCAACGACCCCGACGTTCGCATCATCCTGATCGACCATACCGAAGGCCGCGGCTTCTGCGCGGGCGGCGATGTGGTCGACATCAGCCTCAACGTCGAAGGCGCCGATGCCGCGGCCCGCGCCTTTTTCTTCGACGAGTATCGGCTCAATCACCTTGAATATACCTATCCCAAGCCCGGCGTCGCCTTCATGGACGGCATCACCATGGGCGGCGGGGTTGGCATCGCCTGCCCGTGCCGTTTCCGGGTTGCGACCGAGCGCACGGTGCTGGCCATGCCCGAAACGACGATCGGCATCTTTCCCGACGTCGGCGGCGGCCGATACCTGTCGCGGCTGCGCGGCAGGCTGGCCCAGTTCCTGGCATTGACGGGCGCGCGGCTCGACGGCGCGGAGTGCAAGTCGCTTCGCCTCGCTACCCACTACCTCCCGTCCGAGCGCCTCGAGGAGGCCAAGGAGCGGATCATGGCCCAGCCTTTCCGGGTCGAGGCCATTCTCGACGAGCTGAGCGAAGACGAAATTCCGCCCGCGCGGATCAAGGGCAACATTCAAAAGATCGACCGTTACTTCGCTTCCGACCGGATCGAGGAAATCCTCGACGCGCTCGACGCAGGTGCAGACGAAGGTGACGAATGGGCCGCGACCGAAGCTGCGACGATCCGCAAGAAGTCGCCGATGGCCTGCAAGGTCAGCCTGAAGCTGCTCCAGGAAAGCCCCTACCAGCTGCATTTCGTCGACGAGATGCGCATGGAGTATGGGATCATGGTCCGCCTGATCCACCATCCCGACTTCAAGGAAGGCGTCCGCGCGCTGCTGATCGACAAGGACAACGCGCCCAATTGGCACCCGACCCGCCCCGAGGTGATCGGCGACGCCGAAGTCGAGGCCTTCTTCGAGCCGCTGCCGGTCGAGGAGCAGTGGCGGCCGTTCGATTTCTAGGAGTATTCGATGAGCTACGAAACCATCCTGGTCGAAAAGAAGGGCGCGGTGACACTCGTCACGCTCAATCGCCCGCAGGCTCTGAACGCGCTCAACTCGACCGTGCTCAAGGAACTGATCGACGCATTCGCCGCTTATGACGCCGACGCCGACCAGCGCTGCTTGGTGCTGACGGGCAGCGAAAAGGCATTTGCAGCCGGCGCCGACATCAAGGAAATGCAGGCCCAGGGTTTCGCCGACATGTACGGCTCCAACTTCTTCGCCGGCTGGGAGAAGGTAACGCGGACCCGCAAGCCTTGGATCGCCGCGGTTGCCGGTTTCGCCCTCGGCGGCGGCTGCGAAGTGGCGATGATGGCCGACTTCATCATCGCCGCCGACAGCGCCAAATTCGGCCAGCCGGAAGTCAAGCTCGGCGTCTCTCCCGGTATGGGCGGATCGCAGCGGCTGACCTGGGCGATCGGCAAGGCAAAGGCCATGGAGATGTGCCTGACAGGGCGGATGATGGGCGCCGAAGAGGCTGAGCGCTCGGGGTTGGTGGCAAAAGTCGTGCCTTCGGCGGACCTGCTCGACGAGGCCCTGAAGACTGCCGAGACGATCGCGTCGATGGCTCCGCTTGCCGCCATCGCCAACAAGGAGATGGTCAACGCCGCCTTCGAAATGGGCCTGGCACAGGGGATCAACTTCGAGCGGCGGCTGTTCCACGGCCTGTTCGGCACCGAAGATCAGAAGGAAGGTATGGCCGCATTCGTCGACAAGCGCCCTGGCAATTGGACCGGACGGTAAGGAGCTTAGCAAATGGCACGCGTCGCATTCATCGGACTGGGGCATATGGGCGGCGGCATGGCGCCGAACCTGGCCAAGGCCGGACATGAGGTCCGCGCCTTCGACCTCAGCGAGGAAGCGCTTGGCGCTGCGGTCGAGCGCGGCTGCAAGCGCGCCAAATCGGCCGCCGAGGCCTGCAAGGATGCAGACGCCGTCGTTACCATGCTGCCCGCCGGCAAGCATGTCGCCGAAGTATTCCGTTCTCAGGTCTTCGGAGCCGCTCCCAAATCGGCGATTCTGATAGATTGTTCGACCATCGACGTCGCTACCGCGAGGGCGGTCGAGGAGGAAGCGCAGGGCCAGGGCTATACGATGGTCGACGCGCCGGTGTCGGGCGGCATCGCCGCCGCCGAGGGCGGGACGCTGACGTTCATGGTCGGCGGTAGCAAAGAAGGCTTCCAGAAGGCCCGCGAATATCTGGAAAAGATGGGCAAGACGGTGATCCACGCGGGTGACGCTGGCGCTGGACAGGCGGCGAAGATCTGCAACAACATGCTTCTCGGCGCCTCGATGGCGGCGACGTGCGAAGCTTTCGTATTGGCGCAGAAGCTTGGACTCGATCCCAAGGTCTTCTTCGACATTTCGTCCAAGGCGAGCGGTCAGTGCTGGTCGATGACCAGCTATTGCCCGGTCCCCGGAGTCGGCCCCGAAACCCCCGCGGACCGCGAATATGAGGGCGGGTTCGCCGCCGCGCTGATGCTCAAGGACCTGAAGCTGGCGATGGATGCGGCCGAAAAGGCCGGCGCCTACACGCCGATGGGCGGCGAGGCCGAGGACCTTTACCAGCGCTTCGTCGATCTCGGCGGCGGGACCAAGGATTTCTCGGCGCTGATCAAGATGATCGACGACAGCTGGCGCTCGCCGGCAGGCGAAAAGCATGTCGAGCCGCCGGTCACCGCGCTTGATTAAGCCGCGGCTCACGACCACATCGCACCCATGCTGATCGAGATCGAAAAGACGCCCAATCCGGCAACCCGCAAGTTCCTGCCGGGGCAAACCGTCATGGAAATGGGCGGCCGCGACTTCCCCAATGCCGACGCCGCCGAAGCCAGCCCGCTGGCCGAGGCTCTGTTTTCGACCGGCATGGTCGACGGCGTCTATTTCGGCCGGGATTTCGTTTCGGTCTCCGCCGCGCCGACCGTCGAATGGGACCAGCTGGAACCCGAAGTCCTGTCAGTCCTGCTCGACCATTTCATGCTCGACGCACCGCTATTCAAACAGGGCAGCGCGTCCGGCATAGAGGTATCGCCTGAGGAAGCGGTCAGCATCGAGGAAGATCCTGCCGACGCCGAAATCATCGACCAGATCAAGGAACTGCTCGACACGAGGGTCCGCCCGGCAGTCGCGCAAGACGGCGGCGACATCGTCTACAAGGGCTATCGCGACGGGAAGCTCTACCTCGGCATGCAGGGCGCCTGCTCGGGCTGCCCGTCGTCCATGGTCACGCTGAAACGCGGCGTTGAAAGCCTGATCAAACATTATGTGCCTGAAGTCGAGACGATCGAAGCTGTCTGACCGACTGATTTCCTTACTCTTTTTCGCTTTTTCCTTGCCGGACCGGACGGGCTGTGCCTCCATGCCGCACGGCAACAGGAGTCGTTGGATTGATCCTTGCGCTCGACACGTCGACCGCCGCATGCACCGCCGCGCTGCTCGAGCGTGACGGGACGATCATTGCGTCGCGTGACGAGCTGATCGGGCGCGGCCACGCCGAGCGCCTTGTGCCGATGATCGAGGAAATGCTGGACGGCCATGTTCCGTCCAAAATCCTGGTCGGGGTCGGTCCCGGAAGCTTTACCGGCCTGCGTGTCGGAATCGCTGCCGCCCATGGGATGGCGATCGGCTGGAGTGTGCCGCTTACGGGAATGAACAGTCTCGCCCTGCTTGCCGCTTCCGCCCCTCCCGGCGAAGGCAAGGTGGCGGCCGCCATGGCTGGTGGCCATGGCGAATTGTTCGTCCAGACCTTCAATCGCAAAAAGCTTACCGCGACTGGGCCGATCCTCAACCTGACGCCGGACGCGGCGGCGATGAAGGTTGACGCTCCGCTGGTTGTCGGCAGTGGCGCCGAGGCACTGGTTCAAGCCAGGCACAGTGGGGAGGCATTGCCGCTTCTACCTACTGCCAGCCGGGCGATGGCGCTGCCCGAGCTCATGCGGATGCTGGAGTGCAAACCTGTCTACGCCCGAGCACCCGACGCCCGGGTGCCCCTGCAACTTGCCGGAGCGGCCTGATGGCGACGCTACGCGAACCGGAATTCGCCGTGCAGCTGAGGCCCGGGCGGGTCGCCGATCTCGACGAGGTGATGCGGATCATGGCCGCCGCCTTTCCGCCCTGCTTCGGCGAAGCCTGGACCCGTTCGCAATGCGCCGGTATCCTGCCGATGCGGGGAGTCACACTGACATTGGCGGAGCAGGCTGGCCGGCCGATCGGCTTCTCGCTGGTTCGGGCAGTCGCGGACGAGGCCGAGCTTTTGCTGCTGGCAGTCGACCCGGCCGAGCAGCGCCGCGGGATCGGGCAGGCCTTGCTCCACGATTTTATCGCGACCGCGCTGGCCGGTGGCGGGCACCGGCTACATCTGGAAGTGCGCGACGGCAATCCGGCGGTAGAGCTTTACCGGACCTCCGGATTTGCCATCGCCGGCCGTCGCCGCAATTATTATCACGGACAGGATGGCGAAGCTTACGATGCCATCACGCTAATGTTGGTCGATTAGTAATACTAACTTTCGTTAGTATAGACCAAGCTTGCTCCGACAATAATGGAGTAGTAATGCAATTTAGTCGCGACGGTGAGGGACCGTCTCGTCCAAAAATTCATGCTCGGGAATTTGAAAATGGATACTGAAGGCAATGATGACACGCTCATCACGCTGACTGCCGATATCGTCGCCGCCCATGTCAGCAACAATAGCGTGGCAGTTAATGACCTGCCGCAGTTGATCTCGAATGTGCACGGGGCACTTTCGCAATTGTCCGGCGCGAATTCGGCTGCCGAAGCCAAGCCTGAACCAAAGGTCCCGATCCGCTCGTCGATCAAGCCGGACTATATTGTCTGCCTTGAGGACGGCAAACGACTGAAGATGCTCAAGCGGCATCTGATGACCCATTATCAATTGACCCCCGATCAATATCGCCAGAAGTGGGGCCTGGCAGCAGATTATCCGATGGTCGCGCCCAATTATGCCGAGCAGCGGCGGACGCTGGCCAAGTCGATCGGCCTCGGCACCAAGCGCCGCAAGTCGAAAGGCAAATGATCTTCTCAGCTCGTCGCGGGGGACGGGCAGCAAGGGGAGGCCGCAATATCGCGTGCCTCCCCTTTGACGTTATCACATCGACATCCTAATTCGGCAGCATGCACCGAACGATCGACATTGAGCAGCTGTGCGCCGACAAGGGGCTGCGGATTACCGAGCAACGCAAGGTTATTGCCCGTGTCCTGGGCGAAAGCGAGGATCATCCCGATGTCGAAACGCTGCATTCGCGCGCGGCGGCGATGGACCCCAATATCTCGATCGCAACGGTCTACCGCACAGTCCGCCTGTTCGAAGAAGCCGGCATTCTGGAGCGGCATGAGTTCGGCGACGGGCGCTCGCGCTACGAGGCAGCATCGGAAACCCATCACGATCACTTGATCGATGTCGAAACCGGCAATGTGATCGAGTTCGTCGACGAAGAACTGGAGCTGCTGCAGAAGCGGATCGCCGAACGGCTTGGCTTCCGACTGGTCGATCATCGCATGGAACTTTACGGCGTCGCCATTGACCGCGACCGCTGAGCCGGCCCCTTCCCGACTTCTATACTGGCTTCGGCTCGCCGGCCTGATCGGCCTGTTCCTCACCTACGTCGTGCCGCACCTGCTGTCGAAGTGGCTGCTGCGCAAGTCGAACTGGCCGCGGCGATTCCTGAAGCATGGAGCGCTGGTGGTGGGAGTCCGGCCCAAGCTGGAAGGGAGGCCGCTCGCTCCCCACAGCTTCGTCATCGCCAACCACATCAGCTGGCTCGACATCATGATCCTGGGCGGTTGGACCGGGACGGCCTTTATCGCCAAGGCCGAGGTCGAGAAAACTCCCCTGATCGGCTGGATCGCCGACCAGAACCGCACTCTTTATGTCGAACGTTCAGCGCGCGGGGAGGTCCAGCACCAGGTTAGCCGGATCGTCGAGGCGCTCGGCCATTCCCAGCCGCTGACTGTCTTTCCGGAGGGCACCACCGGCAACGGCCGCGAATTGCTGCGGTTTCGTTCGACCCTGATGGAGGCGGTTGCCCCGCCCCCTCCGGACGTGACGGTGCGTCCAGTCGCGGTCGATTATGGCGAGCACGCCGAACTGGTTGGCTGGCATAGCGGCGAGCGCGGAATGGCCAACTTCGGGCGAGTGCTACGGCATCGCGGCACCATGCCTGTGACCATCCGCCTGCTGAAGCCGCTGGAGCCAACCGACGACCGCAAGGCGTTGGCCAGACAGGCACAAGCGGCAATCGCCTCCACCCTCTCTTCCTTGGCAGCGCCGGAGGCCGTATAGCCGCCGCCAAATGACTGATCTTCCCAAGACTTATCGCGTCAAAAGCTTCGGCTGCCAGATGAATGTTTACGACGGCGAGCGCATGGCCGAGTTGCTGGCACAAAAAGGCATGCGCGCCGCTTCCGACGCCGAGGACGCCGACCTGGTCGTTCTCAATACCTGCCACATCCGCGAGAGAGCGGCCGAGAAGGCCTATTCGGATGTCGGCCGACTGCGCCGCGAGGATGGCAGCAAACCGATGATCGCGCTGGCGGGCTGCGTCGCGCAGGCTGAAGGGGCGGAAGCCAAGACTCGCTCCAAGATGATCGACCTGGTCGTCGGACCGCAGGCCTATCATCGTCTGCCGGAAATGGTAGCGGAGGCGGCCAGCGGACAGCGCCCGGTCGACACCGACATGCCGGCGATCTCCAAATTTGGAGCGCTTCCCGGCCGCCGCAGGGCCGGACCCAGCGCCTTCCTCACGGTCCAGGAAGGCTGCGACAAATTCTGTACCTATTGTGTCGTGCCCTACACGCGCGGGGCGGAAATCAGCCGGCCTTGGACGGATATCGTCGCCGAAGCCCGTTCGCTGGTCGACGGCGGCGCGCGCGAGATCACGTTGCTCGGCCAGAATGTAAATGCCTGGAGCGGCGAGGACGAGAAGGGTCGCGCAGGCGGTCTCGATTCGTTGATCCGAGAATTGGCGAGGGTCGATGGGCTGGAGCGCATCCGCTACACTACCAGTCATCCAACCGACATGACCGATCGGCTAATTGCCGCCCATGGCGAAGTCGACAAGCTGATGCCCTATCTCCACCTTCCAGTGCAATCGGGCAGCGATCCGATCCTGAAGGCAATGAACCGCAGCCACACGGCCGAATCCTATCTGCGCACGATCGAGAAGGTCCGCGCGGCGCGGCCCGATATCGCCATCAGCGGCGACTTCATTGTCGGATTTCCGGGTGAGACCGATGAAGATTTCACCGCGACGCTATCCATTGTCGATGAGGTGCGTTACGCTTCGGCCTATAGTTTCAAATATAGCGCCCGGCCGGGCACTCCGGCGGCGCAGATGGAAGGAGCGGTGGCGCCAGAGGTGATGGACGACAGATTGCAGCGGCTCCAGGCCCGCATCACCGAGCATAGCCTCGCCTTCAACCGCGCCACGATCGGCAAGGACACGCAGATCCTGATCGACCGCAAAGGCCGCCTGCCCGGTCAAATGATCGGCAAGTCGCCCTGGCTCCAGTCGATCTTCGTCGAGACGAATGTCGCGATCGGCGACATGCTCGACGTCACCGTCACTCAGGCTTTGCCCAACAGTCTCGGCGGCGTCCTCAAGACGGCAAAGGCTGCCTGATGGCCAAGCGCGAACTGTCAGCCGCCAACCTCGATTCCAGGATTGAAGGCCGCGCCCGGCTCGAGCTGGAGTTCGAGCAGCCTTACCTGCTCGGACCATTGTTCGGCGACTATGACCGCCACCTGATCATGATCGAGGACCGCCTCGGCGTGAACATCGCCGCGCGGGGCAACCGGGTGATGATCGAGGGCGATCCCGATGCCGCCGCTCGTGCCCGCGATGTGCTCACCGGCCTCTACAACCGGCTCGACCAGGGCCAGGACGTCGATGCCGCCGCGGTCGAGGCGTTGATCGGCATGGCCAACCAGCCCGCGCTCGACGGGATCATCGCCGACGAGGTGGCCTCGCCGCCCAGCGTCATGATCCGGACGCGCAAGAAGACGATCGTCCCGCGCTCGACCGTTCAGACGCGTTATATGGAATGCCTGGCGCGCGACGATATGATTTTCGCCCTTGGGCCCGCCGGTACTGGCAAGACCTATCTCGCGGTCGCCCAGGCGGTGTCGCAGCTGGTGTCGGGCAGCGTCGACCGGCTGATCCTGTCGCGCCCGGCGGTCGAGGCCGGCGAACGGCTCGGCTTCCTCCCCGGCGACATGAAGGAGAAGGTCGATCCCTATCTCCGCCCGCTCTACGACGCGCTCTACGATATGCTTCCGACCGAGCAGGTCGAACGGCGCATCTCGTCGGGCGAGATCGAGATTGCGCCAATCGCCTTCATGCGCGGCCGCACCTTGAACGACGCATTCATCATCCTCGACGAGGCTCAGAACACCACGCCGCAGCAGATGAAGATGTTTCTCACCCGTTTCGGCATGAGGAGCCGAATGGTGATTTGCGGCGATCCCAATCAGACCGACCTTCCACCGGGCGTTACTTCGGGGCTGGCCGATGCGGTGTCGAAGCTTGAGGGTATTCCCAAGCTGTCGATGGTCCGATTCAGCGCAGCCGACGTCGTCCGCCACCCGCTCGTCGGCCGGATTGTCGAGGCCTATGAGGGACCGGGCCGGTGATGCTCGAAGTTGCCATCGATACCGACGGGGAATGGGACAGTAGCACCGGCTGGGCGGAGATCGCCCAGGCCGCCGCAAACGCCGCCATCGCCGAAAGCGCCTTCCCGCAGCTTGGCAACAGCGAGCGGACGGTCGAGCTCTCGATCCGGCTTGCCAATGACGACGAAGTCCATGGCCTGAACTCGGAATGGCGCGGCAAGGACAAGCCGACCAACGTTCTGTCCTTTCCCATGGCGGAACCCGAAGATCTGGCAGTAGCGAACGGGTTTGGCCCGGAACTGATGCTGGGCGACATCATCCTGGCCCGAGGAGTGTGCGCCGCCGAAGCCGCCGAAAAGGCGATCCCGCTGGAAAGCCACGCCGCGCACCTGATGGTGCATGGGACGCTTCACTTGCTCGGCTACGATCATATGGACGAGGCGAGCGCCGCCGACATGGAAGCGCGCGAGGTCCGGGCACTGGCACGGATGGGAATTGCCGATCCTTATGCGGAGGGCCGCTGATGGCTACCCGCAACGAGGATGAAGGCGGTTCGCGGCTCTGGCGCGGAATGCGGTCCCTGCTCTTCGGCGAAGGGCATGAGGAGACGCTGCGCGACCAGATCGAGGAAGCGATCGACGAGGCCGAGGACGAGCCGATCAAGCGCGGCGACTTGTCGCCAACCGAGCGGCAGATGCTGCGCAACTTGCTGCATTTCGGCGACCGGACAGTCGGCGAAATCGCGGTCACCCGCGGCGACATCGTCTCGGTACCCTCGACGATCAGCTTTGAAGGGCTGATTGCCGCCTTCGCCGAGGCCGAGCACAGCAGGCTGCCCGTCACCGGCGATGATCTCGATGAAGTCATCGGCATGATTCACATCAAGGATGTGTTCAAGGCCCAGGAAGACCCTTCGCGCCCGCGCTCGATCGAGGGCCTTCTTCGCACCCCATTGTTCGTGCCCGAGTCGATGGGCGTGCTCGACCTGCTGGCGCGGATGCGCACCGAGCGGCTCCATCTCGCCATCGTCGTCGACGAATTCGGCGGGACCGAGGGGCTGGTGACGATCGAGGACGTTGTCGAGGAGATCGTCGGCGAAATCGAGGACGAACATGACGTCGAAGCGGCGGGAATGCTGACTCTGCTCGAGGACGGGTTGTGGGAAGCCGACGCCCGCGTCGAACTGGAGGAGCTCGCCAAGGTGGTCGATGCCCGGCTCGCTTCAGCGGATGACGAAGTCGATACGCTAGGCGGCCTGGTCTTCCTGCTGGCCGGGCATATCCCGGCCAAGGGCGAATCTTTCCTTCATCCCTCTGGCTGGCGGCTTGAAACAATCGACAGCGATCCCCGGCGCATCGTCAGGGTCAGGCTTCATGCGTCGGAAACCTCGCTGGAGCGGGAGCCGAGCGGCAAATAGCGCATCCTTTCACGGTCATCGCCGTTTAAGGGCCGAGCGGCGGGCCGACGAGGACGAATTCGATGCGCCTGTGCCACTTGTTGCTTACCACGGCTCTCGCCCTTGCTGCATGCGGGCACAAACCGAGCGGAGATCCGAGCAGGGCCCAAGGACCCGATCCCCAACTTGATCAGCCCCAAACCAGGACGATTCCGACCGTCAATGTCGCCAAGGGAGAAGGCTGGCCGCACGGCAAGACACCGATCCCTGGCGAAGGGCTGCAGATCAACGAGTTCGCCGGCGGCTTGCAGCATCCGCGCTGGCTCTATGTCCTTCCCAACGGCGACGTATTGGCCGCCGAGTCTGACAGCCCCGGCACGGACAAGACCGGCGGCAATCTGCGCGGCACGATTCAGAAATTGCTGATGAAAAAAGCGGGCTCGGATAGTCCCAGCGCCAATCGCATCAGCCTGCTTCGCGATGCCGATGGCGATGGGATCGCCGAGGCCAGGACAGTTCTGCTGACCGGCCTCTATTCGCCGTTCGGCATGGCGTTCGCCAATGGCGAGCTGTTCGTCGCCAATGCCGACGGAATTGTCGCCTACCGCTTCCAGCCCGGCCAAACGAAGCTCGACGCCCGGCCGCGTCACATCACCGGGCTGCCTTCCGGCTACAACCACCATTGGACCAAATCGCTGGTCGCCTCGCCCGACGGCAAATTCCTGTTCGTCGGCGTGGGATCGAACAGCAATGCCGGAGAAAATGGGTTGGAGATGGAACAGGGCCGGGCCGCGGTATGGATGATCGACGCCCGAACCGGCGCCTATCGCATCTTCGCCAGCGGGCTGCGCAATCCGGTCGGGATCGCCTGGAATCCCTGGAGCAGGAGTCTTTGGGTAGTGGTCAACGAACGCGATGAGCTCGGCGACAATCTCGTCCCCGACTATCTGACCTCGGTCAAGGACGGAGCCTTTTATGGCTGGCCGTGGAGCTATTACGGGAACCATGTCGATGCCCGGGTGAAGCCGGCGCGGCCCGACATGGTTGCCAAGGCGATCGCTCCCGATTTCGCCCTTGGGCCGCATGTCGCCCCACTGGGCCTCGCGTTCTCGGCCGGCCAGGCGCTGGGACCGCGCTTCGCGCAAGGCGCCTTCGTCGGCGAGCATGGCTCATGGAACCGCAGCGAGGCCAACGGCTACCAGGTCGTGTTCGTGCCGTTTGCCGGAGGGCATCCATCGGCGAGACCGGTGCCGATTCTCACCGGCTTTCGCGTTGGCGACGTGGCGTACGGACGGCCGGTCGGAGTAACGATTGCCAGGGACGGCAGCCTGCTGGTCGCCGACGACGTTGGCGGCAAGGTGTGGCGGGTGAGCGCAGCCCTTTCCCAGCAGGTCGCAAGCCGCTAGCGACGCTTCATGCAATTCCTGATCGCGCTGGTGATCGGCGCCCTCTCCGCGTTCGCGTTCCAGCCGGTCGGCTGGTGGCCGCTGATGATTTTGGCCATCGCCTCGCTGTGCGAAATGGTTTCGCGCGCCGGATCGCTCAGGCAATCGCTGCTGATCGGCTGGGGCTTCGGGTTCGGCCAGTTCCTGATCGGGCTCAACTGGATTGCCATCGCCTTCACCTTCCAGGCGGCCATGCCCGCCTGGCTCGGCTGGGTCGCGGTGCTGCTGCTGTCGCTCTTCCTCGCCGTCTATCCGATGATTGCCGCCGGGCTTGCGTGGCGGTTCGGCAGGCAGAGCGCCCTTGCAATGGTGCTGGCCATGGCCGGCGCCTGGGCCACTACTGAATGGCTTCGAGCGACCCTGTTCACTGGCTTTGCCTGGAATCCGATTGGGGTGATCCTGGTCGACACCCACGCCCTTGGCGTCAGCAACCTGATCGGAACTTACGGACTTTCCCTGCTCGTCGTCCTGGCGTCCGGAGCGATCTGGCTCCTCGCCCGACGCCACTGGCGCGAAGGCATGGCGATCTCGGCAGTCGTGCTGCTGACCCACTTCCTGCCGCGCCCATCGATCGAGCCCGCCAACGCGCAGGCATTAAGACCGATCCGCATCGTCCAGCCCAACATCGGCCAGCAGCTAAAATGGATCCCTGGCTATGAGCAGATCGCAGCCGCCAGGCTCGGCAAGCTTTCGACTCTAAAGGACCAGCGGCAGGAGCTGATCTTCTGGCCCGAGGCGGCGGTTACCGAGCCGCTGTCCGACAACCGCCCCGGGGCCGCGACCTATATCGTCGAGGAACGAGCCGCGGCGGCAAGGCAGGTATCCGACCGCGACCTGCTGCTGACCGGCGGCCTCGCCTTCCGGTCGAGCGACCAACGCCGCGTCGACGGTGCCGCCAACAGCATATTCGTGCTTGGCCCGGGCGGAAAATTCGTCGGTCGCTACGACAAGGCGCACCTTGTGCCCTACGGCGAGTATCTGCCCTTCCGGCCCTTGCTTTCCGCCATCGGCCTTTCGCGGCTAGCTCCCGGCGATCTCGACTTCCAGCCCGGCCCCGGCCCGCGAAGCCTGGCTTTGCCTGAGGGTTGGGGAACGGCGGGCTTCCAGCTTTGCTATGAGATCATCTTCTCGGGCCACGTCGTCGATCGGGACCACAGGCCGGACTTCATCTTCAATCCGTCGAACGACGCCTGGTTCGGCAGTTGGGGCCCGCCCCAGCATTTGGCCCAGGCCCGGCTGCGCGCCGCCGAAGAAGGCATTCCAGTGATCCGCTCGACGCCGACCGGGATCAGCGCGCTGATCGATGCGCGCGGCCGGCTGGTCGACTCCATTCCGCTGGGCAAGGCCGGGATCATCTGGGGCTACCTGCCTCCCTCCACGCCGCCGACCCTGTTCGCAAGGCTCGGCAACATCATCCCGCTGACGCTTGGCTTCCTCCTGCTCATCGCCGCGATTGCACTCGACCGCCGCGCTCGCTACAGGCGCATATAACGAATCCTTTATATCTCGTTTTTCAGCAGTTTTCTGCCAAGGACTGACAGCCCTCCATGCGCGACTCCTATCTCTTCACCTCCGAATCGGTTTCCGAAGGCCATCCCGACAAGGTCGCCGATCAGATAAGCGACGCGATCGTCGACCTTTTCCTTTCGAAGGATCCGGAATCCCGCGTGGCGTGCGAGACCATGGTGACGACGCAGCGTATTGTCCTCAGCGGAGAAATCCGCTGCCGACCGGTCTATGACGAGGAACGTTTCAAGGACACGCATGGCTGGGCTCCGGGCGCTCGCGACGAGATCGAGAAGGTCGTGCGGCAAACGGTTGAGCGGATCGGCTACGAGCAGGACGGGTTCCACTGGCAGACAGCGGAGTTCCACAACCATCTTCATGGCCAATCGGCCCACATCGCCCAAGGTGTAGATGCGGCAGGCAACAAGGATGAGGGCGCCGGCGACCAGGGCATTATGTTCGGCTTCGCCTGCGACGAAACGCCGGAACTGATGCCGGCCACTCTAAATTACAGCCACAAGATCCTGGAACGGATGGCGGCCGACCGCCATTCCGGGGCCGCCAAATTCCTCGAGCCGGACGCGAAAAGCCAGGTCACGCTCCGCTATGAAAGCGGCAAGCCGGTAGCGGCGACGGCGATTGTCGTCTCCACCCAGCACAAGCGCGGCTATTCGGAGAAGGGCGACCATGCCAACCCTGAACTCTACGCGCAGCTCCGGGACTATGTGAAAGGCGTCGTTGCCGATGTGCTTCCGGCCGAACTCCTGAGCGACCAGACCGTCTATCACATCAACCCTACCGGCGCGTTCGAGATTGGCGGGCCCGACGGCGACGCGGGGCTAACCGGCCGCAAGATCATCGTCGACACCTATGGTGGCGCGGCACCGCACGGCGGCGGCGCGTTCAGCGGCAAGGACCCGACCAAGGTTGACCGATCGGCCGCCTATGCCGCGCGTTACCTCGCCAAGAACATCGTCGCCGCCGGCCTCGCCAAGCGCTGCACCATCCAGCTGGCCTACGCGATCGGCGTTTCAGAGCCGCTGTCGCTCTATGTCGATACCCACGGCACGGGCACGGTCGGCGATGACCTGATCGAAACGGCGATCGGCCGCATCACCAAGCTCGGCCGGCTGACTCCGCGCGGCATCCGCACCCACCTCGGCCTCAACAAGCCAATCTATTCGGCAACCGCCGCTTACGGCCATTTCGGCCGCAAAGCCGAAGGTGACCTGTTCCCTTGGGAAAAGACCGACCTCGTCGAGGATCTGAAGTCGGCCGTGGCCGAAGTGGCCGCCGTCGCCGCGTAGGCGTTGAACGGGCGCCGCGTGAACTAACGGCGCCCCGATTCCTATTTCCAGCCGCCCAGTATCGCGCCGGCCGCGATATGGCCGAGCAGCAGGTGGGCGCAGTCGATCATCGTCATATTGGTATTGAGCCCGCCATAGACCCAGCCATAGAGAATGGTCGGAACAGCCGAGGCGAGGGCGACGACTATCGCCCATTTCGCGCCGGTCATCGCATCGGCGACCTGGCCCCATTTGAACAGCACCGCCATGAACGCCGCGGTCAGGATCGGCATCAGCGGGCTGTACATCATGCGCGCTTCGGCCGTCGCCCGTTCGGCGTCGGTCATGCCCGACATCGCGATGTTTGTGTCCATCGGCATCATCACGCCATAGATGACGAAGCCGATCGCATAGATCGCGATCGCCGCGACGATCACCGACAGCCAATTGATTCCACCAATACGCATATTCCCCTCCCCCAGGCTTGTTGCGCGGGCGGAACATAACCGAGCGGCGTCATAACACCAACGTGAGGGTTTAACGGCTGGCACGAAGCGGTTAGGGGGCCGCCCATGACCGCGTTCAGGCAAGGCGATCCGACCACCATCAACCGGCTTTACGGGCGGTCGAGCAGCCACAAGCTACGGAAGGGCCAGTCAGAGCTGGTCGACACATTGTTGCCCGCAATCTCGGTGCCACCCGTGGGTGCGCTCAGCTCGGAAACATTGTTCGGCGATGACCGCCCGCTGCACCTGGAGATCGGCTTCGGCGGCGGCGAGCATCTCGCCTATCGCGCCGACCTGCTGCCCGACCATGGCTTCATCGGCTGCGAGCCCTTCCTTAATGGAGTTGCCCAGGCGCTCGGCCATATTCGCGAGCAGCGGCTGGCCAACGTCCGCATTCACATGGACGACGCCCTCGACGTCCTCCGCCGCCTGCCCGACCGCTCGCTTACCATGGTCTACTTGCTCCATCCCGATCCCTGGCCCAAAGCGAGACATGCCAAGCGGCGGATGATGAACGATGGACCGCTGGCGCTGATCGCCGCCAAGCTGAAGCCGGGAGGCGAATTCCGGGTCGCGACCGACGATCCGACCTATCTCAACTGGGCACTGATGATCATGCAGCGCCACCGCCAAGATTTCGAATGGGTGGTGAAAGAACCGGGCGAGTGGCTAAGCTATCCGTCGGGCTGGCTCGAAACGCGCTATGCCGCCAAGGCCCGCCGGGAAGGCCGGGTGCCGCATCAATTCCGCTATCGGCGTCTTGGCTGAACCGTTGCGCCTTCCTAATTAGGCGCGATGGAGACCAGAGACTCCGTCCTCGCGGCGATCGGCAACACGCCGCTGATCAGGCTCCGCCGCGCGTCGGAGCAGACCGGATGCACCATTCTGGGCAAGGCCGAATTCATGAACCCGGGCGCCTCGGTCAAGGACCGTGCCGCGCTTGGCATTATCACCGAAGCGATCAGCCGGGGCGAACTCAGCAGAGGCGGGCTGGTGGTCGACGGCACTGCCGGCAACACCGGCATCGGCCTTACCATCGTCGGCAATGCGCTGGGCCTGAAGACGGTGATCGTCATCCCCGAGACGCAGGCGCAGGAAAAGAAGGATACGCTGCGGTCGCTCGGCGCCAGCCTGATCGAAGTACCGGCGGTGCCATACCGCAACGACAATAATTATGTGAAGGTCGCCGGCCGGACCGCCGCGCGGCTGGCCCGCGAGCACGCCGAGGGCGCCATTTTCGCCAACCAGTTCGACAATGTCGCCAATCGCGACATCCACGTGGCCACCACCGGGCCCGAAATCTGGGAGCAGACGGGCGGCAAGATCGACGGATTCGTCAGCGCGATCGGCACCGGCGGCACCCTTGCCGGGGTCGCGGCGGCGCTTCGCGAGAGGAAGCCTGGCATCGCCATTGCGCTCGCCGACGTACCCGGAGCGGCGATGCACAGCTTTTACACGACCGGAGAACTGAAGTCCGAAGGCAGCTCGATCACGGAAGGGATCGGCCAGGGCCGGGTCACCGCCAACCTCGAAGGCTTCCGGCCTGACCACAGCTTTTTCATCCCCGATGGCGAGAGTCTCGCCATCACCTTTGCCCTGCTCAAGGACGAAGGGCTGGCGCTTGGCCTGTCGTCGGGCGTCAATGTCGCCGGAGCGATCCGGCTGGCACGCGAACTTGGACCCGGTCACACCATCGTCACCATGCTGTGCGACCCGGCGACCCGCTACCAGTCACGGCTGTTCAACCCAGAGTTCCTCCGCTCCAAGGGTCTCGAGCCCCCGGAGTGGCTCGACCAACCAGCCGAAGTCGAACCCGATTTCGTACCCGTCCCCGCCGGAGTATAGGCGGCGCCATCCACCGACTCAGCGAAGGAAAGAACCAACATGACGCTTTCAATCGGCAGCGTTGCCCCGGATTTCACCGCCGAAACAACGCAGGGCAATATCAGTTTCCACGACTGGATCGGGAACGGCTATGCGATCCTCTTCTCGCATCCGAAGGACTATACGCCGGTCTGCACCACCGAGCTTGGCTACATGGCCGGCCTCGCGGACGAATTCGCCAAGCGCAACACCAAGGTGATGGGCCTGTCGGTCGACAAGGTCGGCGACCATGAAGGCTGGGCGCAGGACATCAAGGATGTCACCGGCAATGAGGTGAACTTCCCGATGATCGGCGACCACGACCTCAAGATCGCCAAGCTCTACAACATGCTCCCGGCCGACGCGGGCGAGACTTCGGAAGGACGGACCGCGGCCAACAACGCCACAGTGCGCACCGTCTACATCGTTGGCCCTGACAAGCTGATCAAGGCGATGCTGATCTATCCGATGAGCTCGGGCCGCAACTTTGACGAGGTGCTGCGCCTCCTCGACAGCATCCAGCTCACCGCCAAGCATTCGGTCGCGACCCCGGTCAACTGGAAGCAGGGCGAGGACTGCATCATCGTCCCGTCACTCTCGAACGAGGACGCTGCGGCGAAATTCCCCGGCGGCTGGAATACCTTGAAGCCCTATCTCCGCACGGTGCCGCAGCCCGTCGACGAGCCGCAGCCAGTCGACTAATCGTAGGCGCGGACCACCGCGCGCGAGATCAGCCGGTCCTCCAGCGAATAATAGAGATGGATCGTCCCATCCTGCTGGAGGACCGCCGATCCGGCGAAAGCGATGTCGGTCGCGGCTCGGTCGGTTGCCGGCGGCGGCATCAACAGCGGCTCGATCCCGCGTCCGGTAATGCATTCACAGCTTGGATCGAAGGTGACCCAGCCGATCCGCCAGCGCGCATCATGGGTCGCGCCGTTGTAGAACATCACCGGCTCCCTGCCTTCCTGTTGGATGATCGGCCCGGGGGACAAGTGCCAATTGTCCCAGCTGTCCTCGCGCACAGGTACGATGTCTTCCATCGCTGTCCATCGGCCGCCCAGCTCAGGCGACTTGGCGACGCCGATACGGGAAGCTTCGTCGCGAGCGAATTCATAGAAGAGCCGCCAGCCCTGGTCCGGCACTTGAAATAGGGTCGCTTCCTTGAAGTTGCCTTCCCCTTGCGGCGCTTCAAGCACCACCTCCTGCTTCGTCAGCTGATAGGGGTCGGGGCCGGTCGCCAGCAGCAGCGATCCCTGCTGCCGACTGGCAAGAACGCCAGTGTAGAAGACGAAAAGCTGGCCATCAGCCTGGACAACGGTCGGGTCTTCCACCCCGCCGAAATCGATCGATTCCGGACCCGGGACGATCACCGGCCGCGGATCCATCATGAAAGTCAGGCCATCCTCGGACGACCCACACCAGATCATGCCAGTCGGGTCCTCATAGTTGAGCGGGTTGGGCACCCCGCGCATCATCATCCATAGCTTCTTGTCCGGCCCGGCCCACACATAAGGGCTCATCCAGTCCATCGACTTCAGTGGCGGCCCGGCAATCAGCCAGACCGCATCGACCTGCTCGACCACGTATGCGACCATAGGATTCAGACCCGCGTCATTTTGGGTCGAGCCGCAGCAGTCGCCCGCCGCTGGGTCCATCCTCGAGCAAATAAACGCTGCCGTCGGGCCCCTGGTCGACCGCACGGATGCGGGCGTCCATCGGCCACTCATCGGCCTTGCGGGCCTGGTTGCCATTGATGTCGACCCGGATGAAGGCTTCGCCGGACAGCGCGGCGACCAGGGCATCGCCCTTCCACTGCGGGAATTTGTCGCCGGTGTAGATCATCAGGGCGCCGGGCGAGATCGATGGGTTCCACCACACTTTCGGCGCCTCAAAGCCATCCCCCGGCTTATGGTCCGGAATGTCGCGCCCGTCATAATGGCTGCCGTTGGAGACGCGCGGCCAACCATAATTCTTGCCGGGCAGGATCAAATTGACCTCGTCGCCGCCCTGCGGGCCCATCTCGCTGGCCCATAGCCTGCCGTCAGACGCGAAGCTCAGGCCCAACACGTTGCGGTGGCCGATCGTCCAGAACTGCGCAGCGATACCTCCGCGCGCCGCCCATGGATTGCCGGGCGCCGGCGCGCCCTCGTCCGTCAGCCGCAGTACCTTGCCCAGGTTCATGCTCATGTCCTGCGCGGGGTCGAACTTCTGCCGCTCGCCGGAGCTAAGGTAGAGGAGGCCGTCCGGGCCAAAGGCAATGCGGTGCGAAAAATGGCCGGCACCCGTGACCTTGGGCTGCTGCCGCCAGATCACCTTGAAATCTTTCAGCGCCGGTGAAGCAGGATTGCTGAGGTCGAGCGTGCCGTAACCAAGCGCCGCACCGCTCGTACCGTTCGGTCCACCCTCAACATATGATAGATAAATTCGGCGGTTTCCGGCGAAATCGGGGTGCGGCATGACATCGCCCAAGCCGCCCTGCCCAGCAACCACGACGCTGGGTACGCCGGACACGGCCGTTCTCTTCCCGCTGCCCACATCAACCAGCCATAGCCTCCCTTCCCTTTCGGTCAGCAGTGCCGCGTTGGTCAGCCGAACCCCGCTCCCCGGCAGGAACGCCATTGCCCAAGGCGTGCTGAACTTGGCGATTTCCTTGACGGTGAATGGCCGTTGCGAGCGGGATTCCGCTTGTGCGGCTCCCTGGGATTGGCACCCCGCGACCAGCATCGCGGCCAACACTGCTTGCAAAAGGCTCCGCCTCATCCAATGTCTCCTTTAGCAACAGGGCGAAAGACGAGGCTTGGATGGACAAGGTCGGCCTGCTCTCGCTCGCCACTGCGCTTCCGCCCTACACCGTCGAACAACCCGTCGCGAAAGCCAAGGCTCGCGAATTGTTCGGCGGGCGCAAGGCGCTGTTCGACCGGCTGGCGACCGTGTTCGACAACGCCGGCATCGCTCAACGCTCCACCGTCGCGCCGATTGGCTGGTATGAAGGCCATCATGGCTGGAAGGAACGCAACCGGGTCTATCTGGATGCATGCGACGCGCTGTTCCGCGAAGTTGCGACGAAAGCCATTGAGCAGGCGGGACTAAAGCCGTCGGACATTGATGGGGTGGTGATGGTTTCGACCACCGGCATCGCCACGCCGAGCATCGAAGCGCGCAATGGGCCAGCAATCGGCCTTCGCGACGACGCCCGCCGGGTACCGATTTTTGGAATGGGCTGTGCAGGGGGAGTAAACGGCCTTGCTACCGCCGCGCGGCTGGCGGCGGCGGAACCTCGATCACGCTGGCTGTTCGTCACCATCGAGACCTGCTCGATCGCCATCCGCCTCGACAGCGACGATCCGGCCGCGATCGTCGCCACCGCCATCTTCGGCGACGGAGCCGCCGCGGCGGTGGTTGGGACGGGCGAGCAAAGCATCGCCACCATCATCGGCGGCGCCGAGCGAATGTGGCCCGATACGCTGAACATCATGGGCTGGCGCGTCGAAGATCCCGGTTTTGCGGTAGTGTTCGACCGCGCCATCCCGCCCTTCATCGAGGCCGAGCTCGCCGGGGCGGTTGAGGGCATGCTGGGCTCCATGGGCAGCAACCGCGCGGACATCGACCGTTTCTGCTGCCATCCCGGAGGGGTCAAGGTGATCGATGCTATCGAAAGCGCCTTGCAACTGCCGGTCGGCACGCTCGACCTGGAGCGTTCCGTGCTCAACGACTGCGGCAATATGAGCGCGCCGACTGTGCTGTTCGTGCTCGATCGACTGATCGCTCGCGGCCTCCCGGAAAAAGTGTTGATGACTGCATTTGGACCCGGTTTCACCTGCGCCGGGATGCTGCTCGAGCGCGCATGATCTGGCCATCGATTGCCCTGCTCGCCTTCGTGACGCTGCAAAGGCTGGTCGAACTTCCGCTTGCCCATGCCAATACCAATCGTTTGCTCGCAGCAGGCGCCCATGAGGTTGGCGCCGCCCATTATCCCTGGATCGTCGCGCTGCACGGCGCCTGGCTCCTGACCCTGTGGTGGCTAGCGCCGGGACGCCCGGTCGACATCCCCTTCTTGCTCCTCTTCCTCCTGATTGAATCGGGCAGGGTTTGGGTCTTGCGGACCCTTGGCAATCGCTGGACCACGCGCATCATCGTCATGCCCGGCGAAGAATTGGTCGCGACCGGCCCCTATCGCTTCGTCCGGCACCCCAACTACCTGGTGGTGATCGGCGAAATCGCGGTGCTGCCTTTGGTGTTTGGCTTGTGGGACGTCTCGATCATCTTCTCGCTGCTCAACGCAGTGATTTTGACAGTCAGGATCAGGGCCGAAAACCGCGCTTTGGGTCTCTGACTCTTCCGCTTGCGACTCTTGGGCGGCGCGCCTATATGGCGACCACTCTCCTCGACATCGTAAAGGCGTTGAGGCTGGGCCCGGAGGGGCCCGGCGCCAAGAGGCTTTGCCGATTTGGAAGGGTTTGGAGTTTGGAGATCGCTTGACCGATACCATTGCCATCGCTCGCCTGATCGAGCCCGCCGTCACGGACCTGGGCTTCGATCTCGTGCGCGTGGCGATGATAGGCGGCACGTCGGACCCGACGCTGCAGGTAATGGCTGAACGGCCCGACACTCGCCAGCTGACAATTGACGACTGCGCCGACATTTCGCGTAAGCTCAGCGAGCTGCTCGATGCGGAGGAAGCGGCCGGGCGCGACCCGATTGAGGGCGGCTACCGGCTGGAGGTTTCCTCGCCCGGGATCGATCGCCCGCTGACCCGCCGGAAGGACTTTGCCGACTGGGCAGGTCATGAGGCGCGGATCAAATATTCGGAACCCGTGGACGGCGCCAAGCAGGTGTCCGGCATTATTGGGGGAATTTCCGGTGACACGATCAATGTCGCGACGCCCAAGGGCGAGCGGCAGGTCGAATTCACCAACATCGCATCGGCCAAGCTGCTCTTGACCGACAAGCTTATTAACGCCACCGCGCCGCTCAGCACCGAAGGCGCCGATTTGATCAAGACGGAAGGTTGAAGAACATGGCCACGACTGCAGCTTCCGGCGCGCCCGCCGCTGCCACTGCCAACAAGGCCGAACTGCTCGCCATCGCCGACGCAGTCGCGCGCGAAAAGCTGATCGACAAGGCCATCGTCATCGAGGCCATGGAAGATGCTATCCAGCGCGCCGCACGCGCACGCTACGGTGCCGAGAACGATATCCGCGCCAAGCTCGACCCCGTGACCGGCGACCTTCGCCTGTGGCGCGTGCTCGAGGTGGTCGAGGAAGTCGAAGATCACTTTAAACAGATCGATCCGAAGGGTGCGCAGAAGCTGCAGGCCGGTGCCGCCGTCGGCGACTTCATCGTCGATCCGCTGCCGCCGATCGAGTTCGGCCGCATCGCCGCCCAGGCTGCCAAGCAGGTCATCTTCCAGAAAGTCCGCGACGCCGAGCGCGAGCGGCAATTCGAGGAATTCAAGGATCGCGCCGGGGAGGTCATCACCGGCGTCGTCAAGCGGGTCGAATTTGGCCACGTCGTTGTCGATCTCGGCCGGGCCGAGGGCGTTATTCGCCGCGACCAGCAGATCCCGCGCGAAATGGTCCGCGTCGGCGACCGCATCCGCTCGCTGATCCTGCGCGTATCGGCCGAGACCCGCGGTCCGCAGATCTTCCTTTCCCGCGCTCACCCCGACTTCATGAAGAAGCTGTTCGCCCAGGAAGTGCCCGAGATTTACGACGGCATCATCGAAATCAAGGCGGCCGCCCGCGACCCCGGCAGCCGCGCCAAGATCGGTGTGATCAGCTACGACAGCTCGATCGATCCGGTCGGCGCATGCGTCGGCATGAAGGGCAGCCGCGTCCAGGCTGTCGTCCAGGAACTGCAGGGCGAGAAGATCGATATCATCCCGTGGAGCGAAGATACTGCGACCTTCGTCGTAAATGCGCTCCAGCCGGCAACCGTCAGCCGCGTCGTGATCGACGAGGAAGAGAGCCGGATCGAAGTAGTCGTGCCCGACGACCAGCTCAGCCTGGCGATCGGCCGCCGCGGGCAGAACGTCCGCCTGGCATCGCAGCTGACCAATTCGCAGATCGACATTCTGACCGAGGCCGACGCCAGCGAGAAGCGCCAGCGCGAGTTCGTCGAGCGCTCCGAAATGTTCCAGAGCGAGCTCGACGTCGACGAGACGCTGGCCCAGCTGCTGGTCGCCGAAGGCTTCACCAGCCTCGAGGAAGTAGCCTACGTCGAAGTCGACGAAATCGCCTCGATCGAGGGTCTCGACGACGAGATCGCGGGCGAATTGCAGAGCCGCGCTGCCGAGGCATTGGAGCGCCGTGAGGCGGCCGCCCGCGAAGAGCGCCGCAAGCTGGGCGTCGAGGATGCGCTAGCCGAGCTGCCTTATCTCACCGAACAGATGCTGGTGACGCTGGGCAAGGCCAACATCCGTACCCTCGACGATCTCGCTGACCTCGCCACCGACGAGCTGATCCAGAAGAAGCGGGTCGAGCCCCGCCGCCGCGCCGAAACCGCTCCCAAGCGGGCTGAGGACAAGGCCGGCGTGCTGGCCGACTTTGGCCTGACCGAAGAGCAGGGCAATGAGATCATCATGGCCGCCCGCGCTCATTGGTTCGAAGATGAGCCTGCAACTGAGGAGGCCGCCGATGCGGGATCCTCAGAATGATCCGCTAGACGTTCACGTACCCGAGCGCAGCTGCATCCTGACCCGGCGGACGGCGCCGCGCGAAGAACTGATCCGGCTCGCCCTCGGTCCCGACGGCCAGGTCGCGCCGGACGTGCGCGCCCGTGCCCCGGGCCGCGGCGCCTGGATCGGCGTCGGCCGCAAGGCGCTGGACGAGGCCAATGCCAAGGGCAAGCTCAAGGGCGCGCTCACCCGGGCGTTCAAGACTGGTGACATCGACGTCCCGGCCGACCTCGGCGAGCGGATCGAGGCGGCGTTGCGCCAACAGGCGCTGGACCGTCTCGGACTTGAGGCTCGCAGCGGCATGTTGATCAACGGCGCGGAGCGCGTCGAAACGGCGGCGCGCCAGGGCAAGGTGGCCCAACTAATCCATGCCGCCGATGCCGGCGAGGACGGCCGCAAGAAGCTCGACCAGGCCTGGCGGGTTGGCGGCGGCGACAGCCAGGGCTTGGTTTTTCCAGTGGAGCGCACCATCTTGTCGGTGGCGCTGGGCCGCGAGAATGTGGTACACATCGCCCTGACCGATGCCGCTGCCGCAAGGCGCGTCACTCACGCCATCGCCCGGTGGCAAGCTTTCATTGATCCCGATGCTGGGTTAGAGCGCGGCCACGCTGCGCGCCCGGGCTCGGCTAGTAATTTAGTGGACGAAGGAAACGCATGACCGACCAGACGGAAAAGCCCAAGCTGGGTACCCGGCCACCGCTGGGCCTGAAGCGCACGGTCGAGACCGGCAAGGTGAAGCAGAGCTTCAGCCATGGCCGCTCGAATACCGTCGTGGTTGAGGTCAAGAAGCGGCGTATCCTGGGTAAGCCCGGCGAGGCTCCTGCGCCCGAGCCGAAGGTCGAGGCCGCGCCCGCCCCTGCCCCGAAGCCTGCTGCGCCCGCTCCGAAGCCCGCCGCAAAGCGCCCGGTCGACGACATTACCGCCCGCAAGGAAATGCAGGAGCGGCTGCTGCGTGAGGCCGAAGAGGCCCGCATGACCTCGCTCGAGGAAGCGCGCCGCCGCGAAGATCGCTCCAAGCAGGAGCAGTCCGAGGACGAGAAGCGCCGGGCCGAGGAAAATCGCAAAGCCGAGGAAGAGGCCGCTCGTCTCGCAGCCGAGCAGGCTGCAGAGGCCGAACGCCTCGCCGCCGAGGCGGCGACCCGCCCCGCTGCCGAACCGGCAGCCGAGCAGGTTGAAGAAGATCGCGAATTCCGCCGTTCCGCAGCGCCGGCTCATGCGCCGAAGCGTGCGGCACCGGCCCACCCCGGCGCCAATCGCGGCCGGGTCGACGAGCGCCGCCATGCCGGCAAGCTGACCGTCAGCCGCGCACTGTCCGGCGAGGACGACAGCCGCGCCCGCTCGCTCGCTGCGCTACGCCGCGCCCGCGAGAAGGAAAAGCGCCACCACCAGGAGATGGGGCCGGCGGTCAAGCAGGTGCGCGACGTGGTCGTCCCCGAATCCATCACCGTCCAGGAACTCGCCAACCGCATGGCCGAGCGTGGCGCCGACCTGGTCAAGTCGCTGTTCAAGATGGGCGTGGCGGTGACGCTCACCCAGACCATCGACCAGGACACCGCCGAGCTGCTGGTCACCGAGTTCGGCCATAACATCAAGCGCGTCAGCGAGGCCGACGTCGACATCGACACGACGGTCGACGTCGACTCCGAAGATTCCCTCCAAACGCGCCCGCCGGTGGTGACGATCATGGGCCATGTCGACCATGGCAAGACGTCGCTATTGGACGCCATCCGTGGCGCCGATGTCGTATCCGGCGAGGCCGGCGGCATCACCCAGCATATCGGCGCCTATCAGGTCACGCTGAAGGACAAGTCGAAGGTCACCTTTCTCGACACGCCGGGCCACGAGGCATTCACCGAAATGCGCGCCCGCGGTGCCAACGTCACCGACATCGTCGTGCTGGTGGTCGCGGCCGATGACGGGCTGAAGCCCCAGACGATCGAGGCCATCAACCACACCAAGGCCGCCGGCGTGCCGATGATCGTGGCGATCAACAAGATCGATAAGCCGGGCGCCAACCCGCAGAAGGTCCGCGAGGAGTTGCTGCAGCACGAGATCATCGTCGAAGCGATGGGCGGCGACGTCCAGGACGTCGAGGTTTCGGCGCTGAAGAAGACCAATCTCGATGGCCTGCTCGAAGCGATAAACCTCCAGGCCGAAATCCTCGAACTGAAGGCCAATCCCGACCGCCCCGCCGAAGCGACCGTGGTCGAGGCGAAGCTCGACAAGGGCCGCGGCTCGTTGGCAACCGTGCTAGTTCAGCGCGGCACGCTGAGGGTCGGCGACGTGATCGTCGTCGGCGCCGCCTCGGGCAAGGTCCGGGCGATGATCGACGACCATGGCCGCCAGGTGAAGGAGGCTCCGCCTGCCTTCCCGGTCGAGGTGCTCGGCCTCGGCGCCGTACCTTCGGCCGGCGACCAGCTGACCGTGGTCGAAAATGAGGCTCGTGCCCGTGAGGTCGCCGCCTATCGCCAGTCGGTGCTCGACAAGCGCCGCACCACCACGGCGCCGGTAAGCCTCGAAAACATGTTCGCCAATCGAGCTTCGACGACGATCGAATTCCCGATGGTGGTCAAGGGCGACGTGCAGGGCTCGGTCGAGGCGATCGTCAACGCGGTCAACAAGATCTCGACCGACGAAATCCGCGTCCGGGTGCTCCATTCGGGCGTCGGTGCGATCACCGAGAGCGATGTGACCCTGGCCGCTTCGACCGGAGCGCCGATCATCGGCTTCAACGTCCGGCCCAACGCCAAGGCGCGGGAGACCGCCGAGCGCAACAAGGTCGAGCTGCGCTACTACGACGTCATCTACCACCTCACCGATTGGGTGAAGGGTGCGATGGCCGGCGAGCTTGGACCGGAGATCATCGAGACGGTGGTCGGCCGCGCCGAGGTCAAGGAAGTCTTCCCTGCCGGCAAGCGGGACAAGGCCGCCGGCCTGCTGGTGCTCGAAGGCGTCATCCGCAAGGGGCTCCACGCACGCCTCACCCGCGAAGACGTCATCGTTTCGAAGACGACCATCGCTTCGCTCCGTCGCTTCAAGGACGACGTCAAGGAGGTCAACGCGGGCATGGAGTGCGGCGTGCTGCTGGCTGACACCAACGACATCAAGCCGGGCGACAACCTCGAGGTGTTCGAGACCGAGGAAAGGGCTCGTACGCTCTAGCCGATGCGCACCAAGGAAACTGCCGAAGGCCGTTCAGTCCGACTGCTTCGTGTCGGCGAGCAGGTCCGCCATGTGCTGAGCGAGATCCTACAGCGCGGCGACGTGCATGACGATACGCTCGCCAGCCACCTCGTGTCAGTTACCGAAGTCCGCATGTCGCCCGATCTTCGCCACGCGACCGTGTTCGTGAAACCGCTGCTCGGCCAGGACGAGGAAGCAGTGCTCAAGGCACTCCGTACCCACACCGCCTACCTCCAGCGGGCGGTCGCGGGCCGCGTGCGAATGAAATATGCCGCCAAGCTGAAGTTCCTCGCCGACGAGAGCTTCGATGAGGGCAGCAAGATCGCAAGCCTGCTGCGCGCGCCAAAGGTGGCGCAGGATCTCGACGAAGGATGACCGCGCTCGACGCGCCCATGACGGGTGATGGGTGCAGCGCCGAGCTCTTCAACGAATCCTGGCACGGCGCGCTGAAGGCTGCCTGCGCAGAAGATCTGGAAATTTGGCAGATCTACGCCAATAATTTCGGCCCCGGCGGCTTCGACGACAGCATCGCCCTTTACCGCAGCACGCCCCGCAACCGCACCTTCGTACTGTTCCAAGGCGAGGAACTGGCCGGCATGTCGAGCTTCCTTGGCGTCGATGAAGGACGCGGCGTGCTGGAGATCGGCGGCACCTTTTACCGGCCCAAATTCCGTGGCACCGGCTTCAACCGGCGGGTCAAGGACATGATGCTGCGCCGCGCCTTCGGCTGCGGCTTTCGCCGGGTCGAGTTCCGCGTCGATGAGCGTAACAAACGCAGCCAGGCGGCGATGACCAAGCTTGGGGCGTCACGCGAAGGGGTGATGCGCGCCGACCGCATTACCTGGACTGGCCATGTCCGCGATACCGTGCTCTTCTCGATCCTCAGGGACGAGTGGGGGATGGAATAGCTTGACGAACAATCTGCTGTGGAATGTTGCCACCTGGCTCATCCCGCTGATCATCGCCATCGTCTTTCACGAGGTTTCGCATGGCCTGGTCGCCAATATGCTTGGCGATCCGACGGCAAAACAGCGCGGCAGGCTGACGTTCAATCCGATCAAACATGTCGATCCCTTTGGCACGGTTCTGTTGCCGATGATCCTGGCGGTGAGCGGCGCGCCCATTTTCGGCTGGGCGAAGCCGGTTCCGGTCGTAGCTCGCCGCTTGCGCAACCCGCGCTTTCACATGGTGCTGGTCGCGCTGGCCGGCCCGGGAATGAACCTGCTGCTGGCGCTCGTCGCGGCGCTATTTCTTGCCGCCTTGGTGGCCCTCGCCCCAGCGGGACTGCTTTGGGCGTTCATCGGCAAGAACTTACTGAACTTCCTGGCGATCAACGTTTTTCTCGCCGTCTTCAACTTGATCCCATTGCCCCCGTTCGACGGTGGCCATGTTGTTGAGGGACTATTGCCGCTCAAGCTGGCGAAACATTATGCCAAGTTGCAGCGCTATGGCCTCCTGCTCCTGATCATCTTGTTGCTCGTCATTCCCCAATTCTTCCCGAACGCGAATATTGTTCAGCGGCTGGTCGGCCCTCCGGCCGAATGGATTACGCGCGCGCTGCTGCCGGATTCGCTATCGTGATGTCAGGCTGGATTCAGGCTGCGCAGGCAATAGAGTAGCCGGATGGCCATTCGACTCCTTGGACTTGCCTTGTTGCTGGCTGCCGGCCCCGTCTCTGCCGGCACAGGCGGTCTGACCATCAAGACCGGCGAAACTTGGCAGTTCAGCCTGTTCCGTGGCCAGCCGATCAGGGCGCATAAGGCAAGTCCCGACTCCAAGCCCGCACCGGGCCAAATACAGGTGACGGTGCGAAGCATGCTCGGCACGACCATGACCATCAGCAGCAACAACCCGACCTCATTCACCTACCGGGCGGAGCTGATCGGCGCCGACAGGCCGGTAGGGGCGCGCAGCTGTGCACTCCCGGCCGATGGCCGGCTGTCATTCGAATCCTGGCAACAAAAGGCCGATGCCGTCCGCCTCAGCGAATTCAAGGTCGCGCCCAAGGGCGGCGCGTGTCCCTAAGCTAGGACCCTGATGGCCAAACTCTATTTCTACTATGCCGCGATGAATGCGGGAAAATCGACCACGCTGCTGCAGGCCGACTTCAATTATCGCGAACGCGGCATGCAGACCATGCTGTGGACCGCCGACCTCGACGACCGTGCCGGCGCCGGCACCATCGGTTCTCGTATTGGATTGGAAGCAGGCGCGAACCGCTATTCCGATGACACCAACCTGTTCGACGCAGTGGTGCGGGAGCTGATCAAGCGCAAGCTGGATTGCATCCTGGTCGATGAGGCCCAGTTCCTGACCCGCGACCATGTGCTGCAGCTTTGCCGCATCACTGACGACCTCAAGATCCCGGTGCTCTGCTACGGCCTACGGACCGATTTCCAGGCTAATCTCTTTCCGGGCTCAGCAGCACTTCTGGCCCTTGCCGACACGTTGATCGAATTGAAGGCAGTGTGCGAATGCGGCCGCAAGGCGACCATGAACCTGCGCGTCGATGCCGACGGCCATGCAGTTGTGGCCGGCGCCCAAACTGAAATAGGCGGCAACGACCGTTATGTTGCGCTGTGCCGCCGCCATTTCTTCGAACGGCTGAAGGAAAGCGAAGCGCGGCAACTCAGCCTGGCGATCCCGCGCTAGCTTGGTATCCCGCTCAATCACTCGTCGTCGTCATCATCATCCTCGATAATCTCGGCGTCTCGCGACGGCAGGTACCGCCACAATAGCAGCACATTAGCGCTGGCGGCGCTGATCTGGGCGAGGCCTGCAGCAGCGATCATCGCGGCCGGCTCGCCGCTGCGCAAAGCCAGGAAGACGGCGATGCCAAAGGTGACGAGACTGAACAGCAGGAAACTGCCGAAATGATGGGGAATGTAAGGCTCCAGCTTTTGGTGCACCTTGAGGCCCCTGCCGGTCCGTGCCGCTATGTTTCCGATCGGGCCGAACGGTGCGAGCAGCGACTTGGTCAGGCGGTAGGTCAACATCCTGCGCCCAACCACCGCGGTCGTCCGCGCGACCTCAGGAAAATGCAGCGGCTCGTTGACCGGGGTCCTGGGTAATTTCGGATCGCGCGGCCACCAGCGAAGGACGGCAAAGGCAACCCATTCCCGAGCGCCGAATGCCAGGCCCAGGGCCGCGGCATGCCAACCCGCCAGCCAGCCTACGGACACCAGTAGAAGCCCGCTCAAGGTCAGGGCCAGGCGATAATAGGGCGATGCCGTCCTGATATCGGCTAAGCGCAGGTATCGAGCCGGCATGCCGATGGCGACGTAGGGTATGAACGCCACCACCTTGTCCTGGCCAATCGAGTCCATCGCCCGGGCCAACAAGGCGACAATCGCGACGGTAATAACAAACGCCCCAGCCTGCAGCGAAAGCGCGACGCGCTTCGCTTGGCGGCGGATCGCCTTGGGAGCCACCAGCCGCCGCTTGAGAACCAGCGGCGTCGCCAATTTCGTTAGCATCTGCACGGCGCGTATCAGGGTGACTGCGGCGAGCAGGCGCGCAGTGTCGGCATGACCGATGGCGGCAACGATTACCGCCCACATGGCGATAGTCGCGCCCATCGGCAGATACTCGCGCCAGGCGAGCTGCGTCAGCTTGCGGCGGCGGCTCACTTGGGCAGGGTCCTCACAGCGGCGGCTTATGGTCAAAGCCCATGGGCTTGTCTATCGCGCCGGCCATGGCGCTCAATGGCTGGATCATCCTCGATAAGGCGGTCGGTATGGGTTCGACCCAAGCGGTTGGCGCGGTCAAGCGAGCACTCCGCGAGGCAGGCGAGCCCAAGACCAAGGTCGGTCATGGCGGCACGCTTGATCCGCTGGCCTCGGGCGTGCTTCCGATTGCGCTAGGCGAAGCGACCAAGCTTGCCGGACGGATGCTGGACGCAAGCAAATCCTATGACTTCACCATCCGCTTCGGCGAGGAAACGGACACGCTCGACCTCGAAGGGCAGGTCATCGCCAGCAGCGAGGTACGGCCGACAACGGAAGCGGTTGCGGCCGTCCTGCCAGGCTTCACCGGCGCCATCGAACAGGTGCCCCCGGCCTTCTCCGCGCTGAAGGTCGAAGGCGAACGGGCCTATGACCTGGCCCGGGCCGGCAAGCAGGTGGAACTCAAGCCGCGCAAGGTGACGGTTCACGCCTTATCGCTGGTTGCGGCCAGCGACGATGAAGCAACCCTCTCCGCCTCGGTCTCAAAAGGCACCTATATCCGCAGCCTGGCGCGCGACGTCGCCCATGCGCTTGGGACGGTCGGCCATGTCACCATGCTGAGGCGGACCAGGGCCGGATCCTTCACCCTGGAACAGGCGATATCGCTGGACAAACTGGGGGAAATCGCTAAGGGGCGCGCACTGACGAGGACGGTTCTCCCGCTTGATGCGGGGCTGGACGACATCCCGGGCCTCCCCGTCACCCCCGAACAAGCCAAGCTGCTCCGCCACGGACAGCAGCTTTTCGGGATCCCCGCGAACCCGGGGCTTTTGCTTGCACGAGACGGCGATGTGCCGGTCGCGCTGGTCGAAAGCGACGGGGCCACGATCAAGGTCGTGCGCGGGTTCAACCTTTGAAACGAATAGGAGTGACACGATGTCGATTACCGCTGAGAAGAAGCAGAAGATTATCAAGGACAACGCCCGCCAGTCGGACGACACCGGTTCGCCCGAGGTGCAGGTCGCGATCCTGACCGAGCGGATCACCAACCTGACCGAGCATTTCAAGACCCACGCGAAGGACAATCACTCGCGCCGCGGCCTTTTGATGCTAGTCAACAAGCGCCGCTCGCTGCTCGACTATTTGAAGCGCGAGGATACCCAACGCTACAGTGACCTGATCACCAAGCTTGGTCTCCGCAAGTAACGAATTTCCGAAGGGCGCCCCACCGGCGCCCTTCGCCTTAAAGGACATCCCGCAATTCGGCGGGGCGTTCGAGGGGCAGAATGAATGCCCCGATCCGCTCGCAGACCGGCTTTGTCTGCCCTAGCTGTCCCGCCGGCATCCGGCCCGCGGGGTGAAGGAAATAAGATGTTTGATATCAAAACCGTAGAAATCGAGCTCGGCGGAAAGACCCTGAAGCTCGAAACCGGCCGCGTTGCCCGTCAGGCTGACGGCGCCGTACTGGCCACCCTCGGCGAAACCGTCGTCCTCTGCGCCGTGACTGCCGCCAAGTCGGTCAAGCCGGGCCAGGACTTCTTCCCGCTGACCGTCCACTACCAGGAAAAATTCTCGGCCGCCGGGCGCATCCCGGGCGGCTTCTTCAAGCGCGAGCGCGGCGCGACCGAAAAGGAAACGCTGACCAGCCGCCTGATCGACCGTCCGATCCGCCCGCTGTTCCCCGAGGGCTTCTACAATGAAGTCCTGGTGATCGCGCAGGTCCTCTCCTACGACGGCGAGAACGAGCCCGACATCCTGGCGATGATCGCCGCGTCGGCCGCCCTCACCATCTCCGGCGTGCCCTTCATGGGCCCGATCGGCGCCGCCCGCGTCGGCTACATCGACGGCGAATATATCCTCAACCCGACCCAGGAGCAGATCAAGGAAGGCCAGCTCGACCTGGTCGTCGCCGGCACGCCCAACGCGGTGATGATGGTCGAATCCGAAGCCAAGGAGCTGTCGGAAGAGGTCATGCTCGGCGCGGTCATGTTCGCCCATGCCGCTTCGCAGAAGGTCTGCAAGGCGATCATCTCGCTCGCCGAGAAGGCTGCCAAGGACCCGTGGGAGCTCGCCACCGGCGACGCCAAGACCGCCGCCAAGGACAAGCTCAAGAAGCTGGTCGGCAAGGACATTGAGGCGGCCTACAAGCTGACTGACAAGTCGCAGCGCTCGGCCGCCCTCAACGAAATCCGCGAGAAGGCCAAGGAAGCCTTCGTCGAGGCCGACCCGCAGGAGCAGATGGCCGCATCGAAGGCGGTCAAGAGCCTCGAGGCCGACATCGTCCGCACCGCCATCCTCAAGGAAGGCCGCCGCATCGACGGCCGCGACACCAAGACCGTCCGCCCGATCGAGGCGATCGTCGGCTTCCTGCCGCGCACCCATGGCTCGTCGCTGTTCACCCGCGGCGAGACCCAGGCGATCGTCACCACCACGCTCGGCACCAAGGACGCCGAGCAGATGATCGACGGGCTGGAGGGCCTCTCCTACTCGCGCTTCATGGTCCACTATAACTTCCCGCCCTACTCGGTCGGCGAAGTCGGCCGCTTCGGCGCCCCGTCGCGTCGCGATACCGGCCACGGCAAGCTCGCCTGGCGCGCGCTTCACCCGATGCTGCCGAGCGCGGAGGAGTTCCCCTATACGATCCGCGTCCTCAGCGACATCACCGAGAGCAACGGCTCCTCGTCGATGGCCACCGTCTGCGGCGGCAGCCTCGCGATGATGGACGCCGGCGTTCCGCTGGCGCGTCCGGTCGCGGGCATTGCCATGGGCCTGATCCTCGAAGGCAAGGATTATGCGGTGTTGAGCGACATCCTGGGCGACGAGGATCACCTCGGCGACATGGACTTCAAGGTTGCCGGCACGTCCGCCGGCATCACCTCGCTGCAGATGGACATCAAGGTCGCCGGCATCACCGAGGAAGTGATGAAGGTTGCCCTGGCGCAGGCCAAGGACGGCCGCGCGCATATCCTCGGCGAAATGGCCAAGGCGCTCGACCACACCCGTGAAGAGCTGTCGGCTCACGCGCCGCGGATCGAAACGATGCAGATCCCCAAGGACAAGATCCGCGAAGTGATCGGCACCGGCGGCAAGGTGATCCGCGAGATCGTCGCCACCACCGGCGCCAAGGTCGACATCGACGACGAGGGCCTGATCAAGATCAGCTCGTCCGACCTGTCGCAGATCGAGGCCGCGCGCCAGTGGATCCACGGCATCGTCGCCGAGCCCGAGCCCGGCACCATCTACACCGGCAAGGTCGCCAGCATCGTCGATTTCGGCGCGTTCGTAACCTTCATGCCCGGCAAGGACGGTCTGGTCCACGTCTCGGAAATCAAGAACGAGCGGGTCGAGAACGTCCGCGACGTCCTGACCGAGGGCCAGGAGGTCAAGGTCAAGCTGGTCGAGGTCGACCCGCGCGGCAAGGTCCGCCTGTCGATGCGCCTGGTTGACCAGGAAACCGGCGCCGAGCTCGAAGACACTCGCCCGCCGAGGGAGCCGCGAGGCGACCGTGGCGACCGCGGCGACCGCGGCCCCCGCCGCGACGGCCGTGGCCCGCGCCGTGATGGTGGTGATCGCGATCGCGGTCCCCGCCGTGAGGGTGGCGACCGTGGCGACCGCGGCCCGCGCGGCGAAGGCCGTGGCGACCGCGGCGATCGCGGCCCGCGTCGTGAAGGCGGCGACCGCCAACGCGAAGAAGGCCCCGCGCCCGAATTCGCCCCGGCGTTCCTGAACCGGGATGATAACGACT
>Ga0207682_10000038_pt1 | contig 53885 bp, 52 predicted proteins | sample KBSM63metaG_FD_184332 | JGI IMG/M metagenome (GOLD analysis project Ga0207682, IMG submission 184332) | Miscanthus rhizosphere microbial communities from Kellogg Biological Station, Michigan, USA - KBS M6-3 metaG (SPAdes) (version 2) | ecosystem: Host-associated > Plants > Roots > Rhizosphere >... | reverse complement strand
GACGAGGAAGAGCGGCGTGACGAAGAGCGCGGTCACATAGTTGAACTGGTCGATCTTGGCCACGGTCGCCGCCATCGCGATGCCGAAGCCGGCGAAGCCCAACGCGGTGGTGAAGCAGAAGAACGGGACCAGGAGCATTCCCCAGGCAGGGTCGAGGCCGAAGCCGATCGTCACGATCAGCGGCACGCAGCCGTAGGTGCCGGAGCGCAGGGCGATCCAGAGCATCTCGGCGGTGACCAGCTCCTCGACGTCGACCGGCGCGGCGAGGATCGCGTCGTAGGTGTTCTGGAAGCGGTGCTTGACGAAGGTGCCGAACATCGCCGGCAGGGCGCTGGAGAAGATCACCGCTGTCGCCACCATCCCGGTGCCGACGAACTCGATGTAGGGGACGCCGTTGACTTCGTCGACCAGGGTCGCGCTGAGGCCGAGGCCGAAGGCGAGCAGGTAGACGATCGGTTCGAGGACGCTGGAGAAGGTCGTCCCCTTCCAGTAGGTGCGGAAGTTGGCGACCTCGCGGCTCATGATCCCGGCGATCGCCGCCGGTTCGAGCCGCCCCAGCTTCGCCCGTGCCGCGGTGCCGTTGCTCACTCCGCCTCCTCTCCGGTCAGCAGCACGAAGACGTCCTCCAGCGAGGCGGCGCGGACAACGGCGTCCTCGGGGACGGCGCTGTCGACAGCGCGCTCGGAGCCGACGATCGCGATCGCGGGTCCGGCTGGGCGCACCGACAGCCCCTGGCCCTCGGCAGCCGCCCGCACTTCGGTCAGTCGTTCGGGCGGCCCGTAGACCTCGGCGGTGTGGGTGCCCGCGTGCATCTTGATCAGCTCGGCCGGCGTGGCGCGGGCGATCACCTTCCCCTTGTTGACCACGGCGACCTCGTCGGCAAGCCGCTCGGCCTCCTCGATGTAGTGAGTCGACATCAGGATCGTCGTGCCGCGCGAGCGCAGGTCGTCGATCAGGGTCCAGAGCTGGGTGCGGATCTGCGGATCAAGGCCGACGGTCGGCTCGTCGAGCAGGACCACCTTCGGTTCGTGCACGAGCCCGCGGGCGAGCAGGAGGCGGCGGCGCATGCCGCCGGAGAGCTCGTCGACCGCGTCCCGGCGGCGCCCACGCAGGCGTGCCAGATCGAGCGCTTTGTCGATCGCGGCGCCGACGTCCGGAACCCGGTAGAGGCGGGCGAAGATCGCCAGGTTGTCTTCGACGGTGACGTCGACGTCAAGGTTGTCGAGCTGGGGAACGACGCCCATCTCGGCCCGGGCCGCCTTGGCGTCACCGGGCAGCTCGTGGTCGAGCACGCGCAGCTCGCCCTCGTCGGCAATCGCCTGGCCGGTGAGCAGCCGCATCGTCGTCGACTTGCCGGCGCCGTTGGGACCGAGCAGGCCGAGGCAGATGCCCTCGGGCACCTCGAGGTCGAGGCCGTCGACCGCCGTGATCGGGCCGAAGCGCTTGACCACGCCGCGGAGCGCTATTGCGGAAGGCATACGCCGATTCTCAATGATCGGCGGCGCCGGCGGCGAGCTGGCGTTCCAGCTCGACCGCCCGCTCGGGGTCGAAGAGGCTGAGCGCGACCGCCGTCGCCGCCGATCGCAGGGTCGAGACGGCCAGCAGGCGCGGGTCGTTGGGCAGGCGCTTGGCGCTCTCGGAGAAGAAGAGCTCGGCCAGCACCGGCAGCTCGCGACCGCCGGCGGTGCTGAGCACGCGCAGGACCGAGAGCGTCGCGCTGGCGTCGGAGGCCCGCTGGTTCCAGTCCATCGGGCTCGGCGTGACGATCACCATGTGCGGCCGCGACTCGCGCAGGCTGCGCGGCAGGTGATTGGTGTCGGTGGTGATCGCTTCGACGTAGTGGATGCGCACGCCCGCCGGTTCGGCGGTGCCGAGGTAGCGGTCGAAGGCCGGGCGTGGCGCGATCATTGTCACGGCGAAGTTCTCGGCACCGACCTCGGCGAGGTCCTCCATCAGCGCCGGCGCGTTGAATCCGCAGCCGACGATCGTCAGTCGCAGCGGCCCGTTCGCCTTCTGCGCCGTCTTCCAGGCCGCGTCGACTAGCTCGGTGAAGGGCTCGACCGAGCCGTGCTCCGCGACCCATCCCGGCAGCCCCTCGAGCGCCGGGGGCCGGGTGATCGCCAGACGCAGCAGGGCCGAGATGGTGCGGTCGCTGACGATCGCGTCCCAATCCGACGGGAAGAGCTCCCAGCTGGCGTCGACGTTGCGGCCGCGGCGGAAGAGCAGCCGCACCAGCGGTGAGGCGTCGCGCTCGCGCAGGTAGTCGAGCAGGGCGAGGCCGCTCTGGGCCACCTCGACGTCCGCCGCCTCGGCGGGGGTCGGCCCGCTGCTCGAGGCCATCAGCAGGATCGCCCGCGCCCGCTCGGCGCCGGCCAGCTCGAAGCCCGAGTCGCCGGCGGTGTCGCCGAAGACGAGGTCGATCTTGAGGTCCCTGCCGCTCGCCTCTTCGAGCTCGTCGAGGATCTGCCCGCGCGAGTCGCGCGCCGACTCGGGCGCCAGGACGACGAGCCGACGCAGCTCGGTCTCCAGCTGCGCCTCGGCGGCGGCGGAGGCGGCGACCGAGGCGAGGTCGGTGCCACCGACGACGAGCAGGTGGTTGCTGCAGCGCACCGGCCGGTCCGCCTGGCCCAGTCGCTCTAGCGAGCTGCCGACGCTCTCGGCGACGAAGGTGAAGAGCAGGCCGACGAGGAGGACGAGCCCGGTCACCACCTGGAAGAGGCCGATCACCCTTTCCGCCGCGTCCTCGTCGTCGTGCAGGCTTGAGGGGTCGAGCACGTGCAGGATCGCCGACCAGAGCGCCTCGCCGAAGTCGTCGAACTGGTCGAGGGCGAAGTGGGCGATCGCGGCGCTGCCGAGGATCAGCACGGCGACCGTCGAGACCAGCAGGACGACCCGGCCGCTCGTCGTCTGCATCGCGCGTCTCAGCATGCTGGAAGACTGACGCCTGTGCTGGACGAGCGCTGGATCAGGTCACTGCACGTAGAGACGATGCGGGAGGTCGAACTGCACGCCGAGCGCGAGCCGCACGTGCTGTTCCAGGCCTCGACGATCGGAGCGTTGCTTGAGGGGGCCTACGACGGCGATCTCTCGTTCGCCGAGCTGGCCGAGCACGGCGACCTCGGGCTGGGCACGCTGAACGGGCTCGACGGCGAGATGATCGCGCTCGACGGACGCTTCTACCGGGCCGACGTCGAGGGGGCGGTGGCCGAGGTGCCGGCGGGAGAGCGGACGCCGTTCGCCGTCGTCACCCGCTTCGCTCCCGGCATCGATGCCGAGCTGCCCGGCGCGGGCGATCACGAGGAGCTGCTGGCGCGGCTGGACGAGCTGGTGCCTGCGGGCGCCGTTTCCGCCGCGATCCGCATCGACGGCCGCTTCGAGCTGGTCCGTGCCCGCTCGGTGCCGCGCCAGAGCCCGCCCTACCGGCCGCTGACCGAGGTCGTCGCCGAGCAGCACGTCTTCGAGCTGCGCGACGTGGTGGGGACGATGCTCGGCTTCCGCTTCCCCGCCTACGCCGAGGGCATCGAGGTGAGCGGCTACCACCTGCACTTCATCAGCGAGGACCGCAGCCGCGGCGGGCACATGCTCGGCTCACGCGCCGGCGAGCCGCTGCGGGCGCGGATCGATCCCTCCGGCGAGCTGCACGTCGAGCTGCCACCCGGAATCGAGCTGGCCGACCCTGAGGTCGCCGCCGCGACCCACGCCGCGGTCGAGACCGTGGAGCGGTCGGGCTAAGTCGCGGAAGTTCGGTGGCTGCATCACACGCAAGGTCGCGTGGCCGGCAGACCCTCGGCGCAAGGTTTTTTCGCCGAAACCTCACTAGGTAAGTAGATGGAGCCGAACTCCCGACAGGCGGAGCCGAGATCGATGGCCGCCGAGGTCAGTCGCGTTCGCGGCGGTGACCCGGCGGCCGCCGAGGCACTCGCCCGGCGCGCGATGCGCCTCGCCCTGCAGACCGCGGCGGCGCTCCTCGAAAGCCACGAGGAGGCCTCCGACGTCGCCCAGGACGTCGCCGTGGACGCCCTGCGCTCGCTCGGGAAGCTCCGCGACCCCGGGGCGTTCGACGCCTGGGTGCACAGGATCACGGTGCGCCACACGATGCGTCGGCTGAAGCGCCGCCGCAGGGCGCGCGAGGCCGAGACCCCGCTCGCACTCCTGGCCGAGGCGGCTCAGCCGCCGGTCCCCCAGGACGCGGACCCGGATGCACTGATAGCCGCACGCCAGGCCCTCGCGACGGCGCTGACCGAGTTGCCCGCGAGACAGCGCCTGGCTCTCGCCCTCAGGTACGTCCACGACCTCTCGGATGCCGAGATCGCCGCCGCGCTCGGCTGCCGCGAGGGAACCGTGCATGGACTGCTCTCGCGCGGCCGTCGGACGCTGCGCCGTGATCCCCAGCTCATAGAGATCGCCATCGAGTTCAGAGGAGGCTGACGAAATGATCCCCGATCCAGACGACATCCTGATGCGAGCGCTCCTCGCCCCGGCCCGTGCACTCGAGCCGAGCGAGGAGGAGATCGCGAACGTTCTCGCCAGGGCGAGAGCCGCGAGCAGGCGGTCGGGCGCGTCTCGGCCTGCGTCCGGCCGGCTCAGGCCGCTGACCGCCGCCCTTGCCGCCCTGCTCATGGTCACGGCCGGTGTCTGGTCGGTGCCGACGACCCGGGCCGCGCTCGAGGGAGCGGGCGAAAGTGTCGGTGGCGCGTTCTCCGGGTGGCTCGGTGGCGATTCGGCCGACGCGCCGGGCAGGCCGCTCCGTAGCGACGAACCGACGCCCGCCGAACCGACGCCCACCTACCTCTACGACCACCAAGCCGCCAAGGAACCGCGGGTGATCGCCGAAGCCGGGGGCTACAAGCTCTACTCCTACATCGGCTCCTCCGGCGGCCTGAACTTCCTCCTCGGAGGCGGCATCGGCTTCGGCTTCGAAAACATCGCCCAACTCGGCAAGGCGCCGCTGCACGTGCTCGGACCCGGTGCCAGGCAGCACGCGGACGCCGAGGGCCACGTTGCCCTGTTCGGCATCGCCGCCCGATCGGTGAAGAGTGTCGAGCTCACCTACGAATCGGGGCCGCCCCTCCGCATCGACGGCGTCGACGGTGGCTTCGTCCTCCTCGCCGAGCCCGCCCGCGAACCTCAGGAAGTTGTTGCCCTCGATTCTCGCGGTGACGTGGTCGGCAGGCAGTCGGTCGACGAGATCGACTGGCAGCACTACCTTGAGCCCAGATCCTCCGAAGCGCCTGCGCCTTAGCGCTATGGCCTTGCTGCCGGCCGAGCGCCGACTGTGTCGGCGAGGCGCTCCACCAGCCAGAGGTCGCAAAGCCAATCGGCCTGACCGCCGCCTTTGCGGCTGACGACAATTCCCTCGGGGCCACCCTCGATCGTCAGTTTCTTCCAGCGGGTCGAGTTGGGGATCGCCGCGAGGGCGGTTGCGATCGAGTCCGGAGTGCCATCGGCGGCGCGTACTCGCCCGTCGCGCGATTTCGCCTTGAACTCGGGCGCGGCGATCCGCACCGCGACCTCGCTCTGCGGGCTCACCTCGCCGCTGCCCAGTCGCGCCGTGACTTGCCGGCCGTGGCGCTCGCCACTGAGCACGAGGGCGCCGTGGATCTTCGGACCGACTCGCCCAGTCGTCGCTTCCCGCACCTCGATGTTGACCTTGGGCCGCTCGGTTACCGCGAGGCCGAGCGGCGCCATCGCCGCGCCGACCCTCTCGTAGGCGCTGTCGACATCGCCGCCCGGCGCCAGCGCCCGCACGCCGCCGTAGATCGCCGCGATCGCGATCAGCAGCCCGCCGATCATCAGCGGCAGGAAGCTTTCGGTGAGATAGATGGAAGGGACGGTGAGGAAGATCAGCAGCGCCACGACCCAGCCGAGGTGCTGGCTGCGCCGCGCCGAGTCCCACATCGAGCCGCGCGCCTCGATCGCCGCGTCGTCGATCGGCTTGACCGCGAGCGCCACCCAGAGCTGCTGTTCATCCATCGTCGTCGGGTTCTCGCCGCTCGCCACCCGGTTCAGATCGGAGCGCTGGAGGACGAAGAGGATCACGACGAAAAGGGCGATCACCGCGAAGATCAGCGCCAGTGTTCCTTTCGGGTTGGCGTCGCCGCTGTCGGCGCTGAGTGCGATCGCCACGACCGCGACCGCCACCACGACGACCCCGATCAGGCCGAAGAGGGCGGAGCGCTTGAACCCTCCACTCAACACCGGCGCCGGCCTAGCCCGCTCAGCAGTGGCGGTAGAGGATCCATGAGTCGTTGGCCGCGACCCGTTCGAAGCCGTCGGGCACGCTCAGCTTGAAGCGGGTCGGGTCGTTGGGGTCGAGGATGAAGTTGTGGATGACGAAGGGGGTGGCGGGGTCGAGGAAGTACCCGCGCCGCGGCACTCCTTCCTCGCTGGCGCTGACGACGTCGGTCGGCTTGACGTCGAGGTTGAAGGCGAGGCGCGGCACGGCGCGGTGGTTGGGCACCGCGATCGGGCCGCAGAGGGGCTTGACGAAGGCACCTGAGTCGGCGAGGTCACTGAGGTCGCGCTCGATCGTCCCCTGGTCCGAGAGATCTTCGTGCACGGTCGAGTCGAGATCCCACTGATTCGGTAGCCAGACCACGAACATGAGGACGACGAGGCCGGCGAAGACCTGCCAGCGGCGCCGCCAGGGGTGACCCGCGTCGAGCAGGCGCCAACCGAGCAGGCCGACGGCCACGAAGATCGCCAGGATCGCCCCGCCGAGCATCGTGTAGCGGGCGATGATCGCCAGCCCGCCCACGGCAAGCAGGGCGAAGGCACCGAGGGCCAGGACCACGGCGACGAGGCCGAGCAGGGAGCGCTTGCGCAGGAAGGCGAAGGCGAGGACGATGCCTCCCGCCGCGCCGACCATCCCCGGCCACTGCATCACTTCGCCGAGCGCGCGCGGTCCCCAGAGGACGAGGTCGACCGGGCCCGTGTGGCGCTTCAGCGTCTCGACCGTTTCCTGGGTGCCGGTCAGCGAGTAGAGGAAGTTGCCTGTCGTGATGCCGTCGAACAACGCCCAGATGATCGGTCCCGCCAGTGCCAGCGCTGCGAGGCCCACGCCACGGGGGGAGAGGAGGGCATCCCTCACCCGGACAAGTGACGGCCTAATTAGGCCGTCACTTTGAGTATCCGCCCGTTCGAGGGATGCCCTCCTCTCCTCTCCGGAGCCAAGCAGCAAGTAGGCGAGGTACGCGACCGAAAAGAGCCATGCCTCGGGGCGGAGCAATCCAGCGAGGGCAAGCAAGCTCAGTACAGGCCAGCCGCAGCGAGGCTTCTTGGTCTCCAAAGTCAACGCCCCGAGCACGAGGGCGAGGTAGGGAACGTCGATGTATGCGCGCAGGCCGTTGGAGAGGAAGGGGGCGCGGGTGAGGACGATCGCGGCGGCGACGGCGCCGATCGGGCGATCGAACCAGAGCGAGCCGAGTCGGTACACGAGGTAGCCGACCAGGGCCAGTGAGACGTAGGCGAGGATCATCGTCACCGTGATCGCGCCGTCACCGAGTGGGGTCGTCACCAGCCCAAGTAGGTCGGCCAACGGGTGCGGAGTGGGGGGCAGGGCGGCGCCGTAGTCGGGACTGGTTCCATGCGCCAGTTCCCGCCCCCAAACCAGCGCGTAGATCGTGTCGTAATTAGGGAAGCCGAGCGGGAAGACGATCAGTAGCGCGGCGCCGACCCCGGCCACCCAGGCAAGGGGAACCAGCCAGTTGCGGGCTCGGTGCGGCACCGGCGCACGGTATCGGTGCCTGCCCCGGTCACGGTGCAACGTTTTTCGGTTGCCATACCACCGAAAAGCGTTGCACCGCCGGCGAGGGGCGAGTTGGGCACGCGGATACACTGGCCCTAGTGCCGCCCTCGAGCGACTCGATCTCCCTCTATCGCCGCCACCGTCCTGGTTCCTTCGATCAGGTCGTGGGGCAGCAGCACGTCGTGCGCACGCTGCGCAATGCGGTCGAGCAGGGCAAGGTCCACCACGCCTACCTCTTCGTCGGCTCGCGCGGCACCGGCAAGACGTCGATGGCGAAGATCCTCGCCCGCTCGCTCAACTGCGAGCGCGGTGGGCCGACCATCACCCCCTGCGGCGAATGCGAATCGTGCTTGACGATCGCCTCGGGCACCTCGATCGACGTGATCGAGATGGACGCCGCCTCCAACCGCTCTGTCGACGACGTGCGAGACCTGCGCGAGCGGGTTGCCTATGCGCCCACGGGCGGCCGCTGGAAGGTCTACATCCTCGACGAGGCGCACATGCTGACCAAGGAGGCCTGGAACGCCTTCCTGAAGACGCTCGAGGAGCCCCCGCCGAACACCGTCTTCGTCCTCGCCACCACCGAGGCGCACAAGGTGATGCCGACGATCGCCGACCGCTGCCAGCGCTTCGACTTCCAGCGCCCCTCGCTGGAGCAGATCTCCGAGGTCCTGCAGCGCGTCGCAGCCGCCGAGGGAATCAGTGCCGAGGACGCCGCCGTGGCGATGATCGCCCGCTCCGCCTCGGGCAGCTTCCGCGACGCGCTCGGCACGCTCGATCAGCTCGTCGCCTTCGGCGGCAACGAGGTCAAGCTCGACGACGTGCTCGAGCTGCTCGGCGCGGCCGACGCCGAGCTGCTCTTCGATGCCGTCGACGCGGTCGTCGCCGAAGACCCCAAGGGGGTCCTGCTCGGGGTCGAGAAGATGGCCCGCTCCGGCCGCGATCCCGCCCAGTTCGCCCGCGACCTCTTGGCCCACCTGCGGCACCTGTTGGTAACGCAGACGGTGGGGGAGGTGCCGAACACCTTTGTAGTGACGGCGACCGACTCCGAGCGGTTGACGGCCCAGGCAAATGCCCTCGGCCCCGCCACTCTGGTCCGCACGATCGACGAGTTGGCGAACGCCCTCACCAACGTGCGCGAGGGGGACGACGCCCGCATGGCGGTCGAGATCGCGCTGCTCAAGGCGGCGCGGCCGGATCTGGACTCATCCACCGAGAATCTTCTGCGTCGCATCGAGCGCCTGGAGCAGGGGGGGACGAATGCATCTCGGGCCGCGGGTCCTGTCACCGCGGCAGAGACGCCTGCGGCCCCCGAAGCTGAGCCCATGGCCGAAGAGGAAGCTCCTCTGCCGCCTGAGCCCGAGCCGCCCGCCGAGGCTCCCGCGCCCGAGGTGCCGGCTTCGGCAGGCGCCGAGGGTCCGGTGTCCCCAGGCCCCGTGACCTTCGAGGAAGTGGTCAACACCTGGCAAGCGGTGCTCGACAAGCTGCGGGAGACCAGTCCAGCTTTGGCGGCGACGTTTGACGGGGCACGGCCGGTGTCACTGGACGAAGGCCTGACAATCGGCTTTCCGGCCGAGCTCACCTTCAACAAGAAGAAGGCGGAGACACCGGAGAAGCGCGAGCTCATGGCCGATGCGATCGAGGCCGTCATGGGCGAGCGGATTCGGCCGAGTTATGTCTTGCTTGATGAAGAGGAGACGCCGCCTCCCGCCGAGGAGGCGAAAGGTTCCGCCGACGAGATCGATCACGATGCGCTGGTGGAGAAGCTGAAGAGCGAGTTCAACGCGGAGGAGGTCGGTTAGGTGGCCAGAGGCGGTCCGGGAGGTTTCGACGTCAATGCGCTGATGAAGCAGGCGCAGAAGATGCAGGACGAGATGCTGCAGGCGCAGGAGTCGCTCAAAGACGAGGTGGTCGAGGCGAGCGCCGGCGGCGGCATGGTCAAAGTCAAGATGGGCGGCGACCTGACCCTGCGCGAGATCGTCATCGATCCGGAGGCGGTCGACCCCGAGGAGGTCGAGATCCTCGCCGACATGGTCCAGGCCGCGGTCAACGAGGGGCTGCGTGCCGCCCAGCAACTGGCAGAGTCGAAGATGGGCGGGATCACGGGCGGCCTCGGCGGCCTCCCTGGAATGTGAGCGCCGAGGGCCCGGCGCCGCTGGCGCGCCTCGTCGCCGAGCTCTCGCGCCTGCCCGGCATCGGCCGGCGCACGGCGCAGCGGCTCGCCTTCCACATCCTCCGCGCCCCCGATGAAGAGGCCGCGGCGCTCGCGGCGGCGATCACCGAGGTGAAGGAGAAAGTCGGGCTCTGCGAGGAGTGCTTCAACTTGGCGGAGGGCCCGCGCTGCCGGATCTGCGCCGACCCCCAGCGCGACCGCTCGACGATCTGCGTGGTCGAGGAGCCGGCCGACGTGATCCCGATCGAGCGCACTCACGAGTATCGCGGCCTCTATCACGTGCTCGGTGGCGCCCTCTCGCCGATCGACGGGGTCGACGCCGACGACCTGAAGATCGCCGAGCTGGTGCGCCGAGTCGGGGCGGGAGAGGCGCGCGAGGTCGTCCTCGCCACCAACCCGACCACCACCGGCGAAGCGACCGCGCTGCATATCGCCGAGCTGCTGCGGGGCCAGGTCTCCGTCACCCGCCTGGCCAGCGGCCTGCCGGTCGGCGCCGACCTCGAGCACGCCGACGAGGTCACCCTCGGCAAGGCCTTCGCCGGCCGCCGCAGCCTCGACTGAGCAGCCTAAGCGTCCAGTCCGCCCCGCAGACAAGAGATTACTTGGGCGGACATGTTTTCTAGACAAGTGTCGGTGCGCAATTAGCGAGCTTTTGCGCCGCTGCCGTCCGTTGCTTTCGAGAAGGTCTTTTCAGTGGCGACGCAAGCACCTACAAGAGAAAAGAGTCAGGACGAGTCGGCGATCGAGCAGGCTGCGCGCGAGGTCTTCGCCGACGCGGCCCAGAGGCTGGCCGAGGAGTTCAGCTCGGTTGCGGCGACGGCGGTTGCCGCTGTCCGCGAGCAGAGCCTTCCCGCGACGGCGACGGGGTCGGCGCTCGCTGCCGAGCCGGCTCCAAGCGCCGAGGGCTGTGCCCACGCCAGCCTCTTCCAGCCCGGCCACATGCGTCGCCGCCTCGACCAGTTGATCGAGACCAACAAGCGTTACGACCACCCCTTCGGGCTCGTCGTCTTCGACGTCGAGGGACCGGGGGCCCGCGACGACGCCGACGAGCGGGAGACGGTCTTGGCCGTTGTCGGCACCGCCCTGCGCGACGCGGTCCGCATCGTCGACGAAACCTTTCTGCTCGAGGAGGACGCGCTTTGCGTCCTGGCCCCGAACCTCTCCACCGTCGAGGGCGTGCAGATGACCGAGCGGCTGCTGCGCATGCTCGACGAACTGGAGGCGGCGGGGGGCTTGCGGATCTCAGTCTCGGCCGGGGTGGTCGCCTGCCCGGAGCACGGCAACGACGCCGATGAACTGCTGAAGAAAGCCGACGAGGCGATGTGGCGAGCCCGTGCGCTGGGTCAACCGGTGGGCGTCGGCACTTTGCAAGATCGCTGACAGATTTCGCAAATCTGTCCATAACTTGCGTAAACCTGGGTTTTCGCTGGGAAGATGTCGATGCACGGCGAACAGCATCGAGCACGCCGAGCCGACCTAATGCCTGGAATCCGCACAAACGCCGCCGCCGAAGTACTGGGAGTCAGTCCCAATACGCTGCGCAGCTGGGAGCGCCGTTACGGCTTCCCGACGCCGAAGCGCACGCAGGGCAACCATCGCAACTACGAGCTCGTCGAGCTGCAGACCCTGCGCGACGCACTCGCCCAGACGGGCAACATCTCCTCGGCAATCGCGCTGGCGCGCCAGCGCCAGGCGGCGCCGGCGAGCGACGACGGCTTGCTGGCGGCGCTGCAGAGCTTCGATGAGGACGCCGCGGATCGGGCGATGGAGGAGAGCCTGGCGCTGCGGCCGCTGGAGCGCACCGTGGAGGAGCTGCTGCTGCCGGCGATCGACCGCCTCGCCGTCGACCCCGACCGCGAGGCCGAGCTCGAGTTCGCCTCGCGCTGGGCGAGCGGCTGGCTTCACGGCGCCCGCCGCCTCGCCTCCGCCGCCTCGCGCCCGGCAGGCATCCTGCTGCTCGATTCGAGCCGTGGCTCCGACGCCGAGGCCGTCCACAGTCAGGCGCTTGACCTCACTCTCCGCCGTGCGGGCTTCCGCGTGCTGATGCTCTCCAACGAGCTCGGCGACGAGCGCCTCGAGCGCGCCCTGCGCGCCCTCGATCCGACCGCGATCGTGCTCTGCGGGCCCCGCGCCGACACCGCCGGCGCGGTCAGGCTGGTGCGCCAGATCCGCGATCTCGGCGTTGACGCACCGCTCTTCGGATTCCGCGCCAACGGCCTGATCGGTGACGCGATTCCCGCCGCCGGCAACGTGCCGAGCGAAGTCACGGGAATGCTCAACGCGGACCTGCGCCGCCGCGCCGCCCAGGCTTTCGCCTAGCGGACGAAAAACCGGCACAGAGCCTGTGGCCCCATGCCGGTTTGCCGCGGCGCTTTGACGCCTGAGACTGTTTTTAGAGTGACGCGATTGCTGCTTTTGCTGCAGTGACGACTACTTTCGGCATTGGCGCGAAGTCAAGCGCCGGACCGTATTTCTTGCCTACGGTGATCGCGTAGCTGATGAATTGAGCGACCAGACCCTTCTGCGGCGCATCGTGGGGAACGATCGCGTAAGTGAACGTGGAGATTGGGTAGGCTTCGGTGAATTTTTTCGGCGGGTTGACGATGTGAAGTTCGTTGCTCGGTGGGACTTTCTTCACCATCGCGGCGGCGTTTTCGATGTTTTTCAGGTTCGGCAGCTCGTAATTTCCGGCTTCGTTCTTGACGGCGACTACGCGAAGCCCGGCGGCGATCAGGTAGGACGCCGAGATGTAGCCGATTGAGCCCGGCGTGGTTGCGACAACATTGGTAACGCCCGAGTTGCCTTTTGCGCCGACGCCGTGGGTGAACCCTACGGAAGTCGCATAGCCGACTTCGTTCTTCCAGGCCTTGCTTACCTTGGAGAGGTAGTTGGTGAAAGCGTAGGTGTCACCTGAGCCATCGCTGCGGTAGACCGGCGTGATCGCCAGGTTCGGCAGTTTGGCGTTCGGGTTGATTTTCTTGATCTTGGGGTCGCTCCAGTTGGTGATCTTGCCGAAATAGATGCCGGCGAGGATCGGCCCGGTGAGGTTCAGTTTCCCGACGCCGGGGATGTTGAAGCCGAGGCCCGTAGCGCTGAGCGCCCAGGGAATCTGGACGCAGCCGTTGCAGGCGGCGGCCTGTTCGGGGGTCAGCGGCGCATCGGAGGCGCCGAAGTCAACCGTCCGGGCCGTGATCTGGGCGATGCCCGCGCCCGAGCCGACGGCGCCATAGGTGACTTTGACGTTGCCGTGGCCGGCGGCTTCGAAGCCGTTGGCCCAGTTGGCCTCCAGCGGCGCGACCAGCGTTGAGCCGGCGCCGGTGAGGTTTGCTGATGCGGCGGCAGTCGAGAGGGCGGTCATGCACCCGACCATCCCGGTTACCGCGATGAGAAAACCAAACAACCTGTTGCGAATCAAAAGGGATTCCTTTCGGCTTGTGTATTCCTTCTCTGCCACAGGCCGTAGAACGTCCCCTGGCGGCTCGCAGGATGCCCTCACCAGAAAGCACATTTGTTTCAATTGTGTGAAAAGAAGAGTGTTTAAAAGTTGTAACAGGTAACTAGTTGTGTCAATTCTGTGAAAATTTGCCTGGGTTGGGTGTGCAACGGATTGGAACTGCTCTACGCTGCGCGCGATGAGCGCCCCCATCAGCACGACAGGACCTCCGCAGGTCGCCGGTCGGGCTCGGCCGGGGGAGCGCCGCAAGCAGTTCGACCGGGCCGCCGACGGCCTGCTTTTCGGTGTCTGTGCCCTCGCCGCGCTGCTCGGCGTGGTGTTGATGCTGGTGATCGCCTACCAGGTGGTGCACGGCGCGGCGCCGGCGATCTCGGCCTTCGGCCTCGGCTTCCTCTTCGAAACGACATGGCAGCCCAACTTCGGCGTCTTCGGCGCCGGCTCGATGTTGCTTGGAACCATCGTCAGCTCCTTCGTGGCTCTGGCGATCGGCGCTCCGATCGCGATCTCGATAGGCCTCTACCTCAGCCTGCTGGCACCCGCGGGGGTACGCGGGATGATCGGACCACTGGTCGAGATGCTGGCAGCGATCCCCAGCGTGATCCTCGGCTTCTGGGGCATTTTGATCCTCGCCCCGTTCGTGCAGGGGACGCTCGAGCCCTGGCTGCACGACACGCTGGGCTTCATCCCGATCTTCGGCGCGCCGGAAACCACCGGCGCGAGCGTCTTCACGGCCAGCCTGATCCTGACGATCATGATCGTGCCGATCATCGCCTCGATCTCGCGCGATCTCTTCCTCGCTGTCCCGCGCGACGTCCAGGACGGGGCAAGCGCGCTCGGAGCGACGCGCTGGGAGGTGATCCGCGGCGTCGTCCTGCCCTCGACCTCCTCAGGAGTCGTCGCGGCCTCGCTGCTCGGTCTCGGGCGGGCGCTGGGAGAGGCGATCGCCGTCACCCAGGTGATCGGCGCCGGCGCCGCGATCAACGCCTCGCTGTTCAAGACCGGCGACACGCTCGCCTCGCGAATCGCCAGCCAGTTCCCCGGCGCGATCACGGAGATGCACAAGGCCTCGCTGTTCTACCTAGGAGTGATCCTGCTTGTCATCGGGCTGATCTCCAACCTGGCGGCGCAGTGGATCGGGCGCCGCTTCGACTACCGGCGAATGGCGACGAAGTGACCGAGCTCGGCTTCGACCCCGCCGCGCCGCTCACGGCCAGCGGCAACCTGCGCCGGCGGCGGGCGTTCAGCCGCATCGCCGAACTTGGCGCGACCGCGGCGGCGTTCTTCGCCGTGGGCGTACTGGCGATAGTCATCTACTCGGTGGCCGCGCGGGGCGCCGGCGCGCTCAGCTTCGAGTTTCTGGTCACGGGGGCGCCGACCGGAATCGCTCCGGCGCTCGTCGGCACCGGCTTGATCGTTGGCGTGGCGACCGCGATCGCGATGCCGCTGGGGGTGTTGACGGCGCTTTTCCTGACCGAGTTCGCCGGCGAGCGGATGATTCGCCTCAGCAAGCTCACGCTGGACCTGATCAACGGCCTGCCCTCGATCATCATCGGGCTCTTCGTCTTCGGATTGCTCGTCGATCATCACAAGCAGTCCGGCTTCGCCGGGTCGGTGGCGCTGGCGATCATCATGCTGCCGCTGGTGGCGCGCGGCACCCAGGAGGTGCTCCTGCTCGTTCCCGGCAACCTGCGCGAAGGCGCGGACGCGCTCGGCGTCAGTCGCTGGCGAACGGTGCTGACCGTGATCCTCCCCAGCGCGCTCGGCGGGATCCTCACCGCGACGGTGCTCGCCGTGGCCCGCGCCGCCGGCGAGACGGCACCGCTGATCCTGGTCTCCTCCGTGTTCGACGGCAAAGAAGTGCTCTTCAAGATGAGCGAAGCGATGCCGAATGTCCCGGTGCGGATCTTCCAGCTGTCCGAGGAAGGCAACCCCGAAGGCATCGCCCAGGCGTGGGGGATGTCGCTGGTGCTGATCACGATCATCCTGCTTGCAAGCGTCGGTGCGCGGGCGATGCACGCCCGCAGCCGCAGAAAGATGAGCTCATGAGCGCTTCCCCTTCAGCAGTCCCCTCGCGGGTCCGGATTCAGTCCGAGCCTGACGCGATCGGAAGGATCAACGGCTTCCGCCCCAAGGCGGCGGTGGAGTCCGTCTTCGAGGTCGACGACGTCTCGGTCTTATATGGCGCCAAGCAGGCGCTCGCCGGCGTCAGCCTGCGGATCCCGCGCAGCAGGATCACGGCCCTGATCGGCCCCTCCGGTTGCGGCAAGTCGACCTTCATCCGCAGCCTCAACCGGATGAACGACACCGTGCCGGCCTTCCGGCTCGAGGGCCGGGTCCTCTACCACGGCCATGACCTCTACGCGAGCAACGTCGACCGGGTCGAGGTGAGGCGGCGGATCGGCATGGTCTTCCAGAAGCCCAACCCGTTCCCGAAGTCGATCTACGACAACGTCGCCTGGGCCCCGCGCAATCTCGGTCTGCGCCATGGGCTCGACGAGCGGGTCGAGAAAGCCCTGCGCGGCGCGGCGCTCTGGGACGAGGTCAAGGACCGGCTCCGCGACAGCGCCCTCGGCCTCTCCGGCGGCCAACAGCAGCGGCTCTGCATTGCCCGCGCGATCGCGATCGAGCCCGACGTGCTGCTGCTCGACGAGCCCGCTTCGGCGCTCGACCCGATCGCAACCGCCTCGATCGAGGATCTGATGCACAGCCTCAAAGGACGTTTCACGATCGTGATCGTCACCCACAACATGCAGCAGGCGGCACGGGTCGCCGACGAGACCGCCTTCTTCGGCCTCGACTCGAGCGCCGGCGAGCCGACCGGCACCCTGATCGAGTTCGCCGAGACCGAGACGATCTTCGGCAGTCCGGCGGACCCGCGCACGCGCGACTACGTCACCGGCCGCTTCGGTTGAGTCAGGCTAACGCTTGAGGATCGCGTCGCTGGGGACCTGCTGGAGCAGCGGCTGCCCGCACTGCCAGCAGAAGGTGGCGCCGGTGCTGTGCGGGGCGCCGCAGGTCGTGCAGGAGCCGGCGGTGCCGGTCTGCTCCATGCGCACGATCCGTTCGACCTCACTCAGCTCGGCATCGGCGTCCTGCAGGGCGACGGCGCGCTTGACCAGTACCTCGATCTCGATCTGGTTGCGGACCGCCATTTCGTAGACGAGCCCGCCGAGGTCCCATTGCAGCTCGGCGACCCGGGCGACGAGCTGGTCGCGGCGCCGTTCCAGGTCGATGGTCAGCTCGTGCGCGGTCGTCGCCGCGCTCGTCGGCGTGGCGCTCCGGGTGGGCGCGCTGCCCTTGAGGCGCTTGCGAGTGAGCTTGGCTGGAAGCCTCATTCGCCGAAGAATTCCCCGGTGAATTCGCCGTCTTTACAGCCGGCGGCACCGCTTTCGCACTTGCTGCCGGGCTGCGCCGTCGCGGGCGGCAGCTTCACCCCGGCGCTCGGCTTCAGCACTTCTTCGGCACCTTGCCCTGTTTCCGCCTTCTCCTTGGCGGTGGCACTCGCCTTCTTGTTCGCCTTGTCGCCTTTTTCACCCGCATCGCCCTTGGCGGCCGTTTCCGGGGTTTCGGTTTCCGCGTTGCCGCCCCCATGCACCGTGATCACCTGTGGCGCGGCTGCGTTGGTGGCGACCGATTGGCTGCCGGAGTGCCCGATCAGGACACCCACGCCCATCGCCAGCAGCAGCGTGCCGACGCCGGCGATCAGAGCCGCGTTGGGTGAAATGCGGCGGCGGCGCGATTGTTGCTGCGGGGCGGGGCCGGCCACCGCCTCGGCGGGCGCCCGCATCGAGTCCATGAAGGTGACCGCGTTCATGAACGGGAGGCGCGGCTCGCCACAACGCTGCCCGCAGTGCAGGCAGTAGCGCTGATCGGCCGCGACGGCCATCTTGCAGGAGGGGCACTGCTCGCCGCCCCCGCTGGCTAGTGAGTGATCCACGGGTCCGCATCGTCTTCGCGATGGGGTCGCGAAATGTTTCGGTGTTGTGAAAAAGAGTGAGCCGAGAGTCTTCACAGTTGGGTGACAACTCCGTGACGCGACGGAGAGAAACTCCCGGCGGTGGTGATCTCCCCGGATGATGAAAGCCGCGGATCCTCCCCTGGCTGCAGTGGCTGTGGCGCCCGCCTGGAGCCGGACCAGCGCTATTGCCTGCGGTGCGGTGAGCGGCGGGGGAAGATTCCGGCCGCGGTCGCCGGCTGGCTGTCGATAGCCGAGCAGGCCGTAACGGATCCAGCTGCTCTGCCGACCGCGGAAGAACCTCCCTCCGAGAACGGGAGCGAGCGGACTTCCCCGCGAAGCCAGATGCCGTCGCCGCGCAGTGCGGCGATCGCGGTGCTGACCGTGTTGGGCTTTGGCGTCCTGCTCGGGGGCTTGACCGGCCCCGCCGCGCAGAGCGCCGGCATTGCCCCGATCGTCCTCTACAGCGAAGTCGAGCCGCCGCCACCTGTCGAACCGGCCCCCGAACCGGCGGCGGAAGCGACCGAACCGGTCGCCGTCCCCGAAGCGCTCGCTTCCACTGAAGTCCCCCTGGAAGCCGAAGTGGCGCCCGAAGAGCCACTGCTCGCCCCGCCGAAGAAAAAGCTGCCGCCGGAACTTCCCGAAGAAGCCGCCTTGCCGCCGGTGCAGCACGTCTTCGTGATCATGCTCGCCGATCGCGGCTTCGAAGAAACCTACGGCCCGGCCTCGACCGCGACCTACATGTCAAAAACGCTGCCGGAAAAAGGCGAGCTGCTCTCCAACTACTACGCGGTGACGACGGGGGACCTGGCCAACGAGATAGCGCTCCTCAGCGGCCAGGGGCCAAACCCGGCGACCGCGGCGAACTGCCCCGAATACAAGGAGTTCGCCACCCCGACGCTGAGCGCGAGCGGCCAGGCCGAAGGCGAAGGCTGCGTCTATCCCGCTGAAACCGAAACGCTGCCGGGGCAGCTGGTGGCGGCGAAAAAGACCTGGAAGGCCTACATCGGCGGCATCGGCAACGGCCAGGCGGGGGAGCCCACCACCTGCCGGCGTCCCGGACCCGGCGAAGCCGACCCGGCGCAGGCGGCGCGACCGGGGGATCCCTATGAGACCTGGCGCAACCCCTTCGTCTACTTCCACGCGATCGTCGACAGTCCCGAATGCGCCGAACGCGACGTCGGCCTCGAACAGCTCAGCGCCGACCTGAAGAAAGAAGCACGCACCCCGTCCTTCTCCTACATCGCCCCCGATGCCTGCCACGACGGCAGTGAGACGCCCTGCGAACCGGGTGCGCCCGCGCCCGCCGGACTGACCGCGGCTCAGCCGTGGCTCGAAACGACGATTGCCGAGATCGAAGCCTCGCCCGCCTACAAAACTTCGGGCCTGATCGCGATCACCTCGGCCCAGGCGCGCCAGGACCTGCCCGAACCCGACACCAGCGCCTGCTGCGGTACTCCCGAATACGCGAGCCTTCCCGCCCCCGAAACGGCCCCGCCGGTGACCGGTGGACCGGTGAAAGAAAGCGGTGGGGGAGGCAGGGTCGGGATGCTGCTGCTCTCACCCTTCGTCACCCCCGGCAGCGTCGACGAAACCGGCTACTACAACCACTTCTCCTTCCTGCTCAGCATCGGCGAACTGCTCGAAGTCACGCCGCCGCTCGGCTATGCCGCCGAACCGGTGCTGACCGCCTTCGACAGCACCGTCTTCAACTCAGAAGAAGCGCCAGCTGACGCGACTGCGCCAGCAAGCTCCCCTCCTGGCTCCAGAGCTCTCCGTCTTCCTCGAAGAAGCCCCCGCGAGCGAGACCCGAACGGAAGGTAGCCAGGTAGGGGTCCTCGGGGGAGGCGCCCGGCTCGGGCAGAGGTGCGCGGAAGTGCACCGTGTAGTCGATCGTCGGCGCCGGCACCGGGCGATCCAGGCGGATGAACGGCGCCGGGAACCAGGCGTCGAGGATGGCCGCGGCCAGCGGCGCGTCGAGCAGGCGGGGCTGGCGGGCGCGAATCCAGAGGCCGCTGTAGGGGGCGCCGCCGGAGAAAGCCTCGTCGCCCAACGCCGGTCGCACGTCGTAGTTCTGGAACATCGCCGGCATGCCGGCGACCTGAGCCGGATCGGGTGAGTACAGCTCCCCCGGCGGGTCGACGGCGGGCATCTGCAGCTCCGCGAAGCCGCTCGCGTCGAAATCATCAGCCAGCACGGCCAGGGCGGCCGCCTGCAGCTCTCCCTGCTGCTCCATTCGCGCCGAGAGGAAGGTGACGGCCCCGCCCTCGCGCTCGGTTCTCACCGTGATCTCCACCGGCCCGGCGACGGGCGCGCGGGGGAACTGGACCGTGAGCGAGCGAGGCGGGCGCTCGATTACCGCGGCTGCCTGGATCGCCCGCAGGACGACGGCGGCAACGTAGCCGCCGTTCGGGCCCCGCTCGACCCACCAGCGTTCGCTCATCTCGGCGCCGAAGCGACCGCCGCCGAGGTCCTCGACGGCGGTGTCGGTGTCGAAAGGATGCGCCACGGCCGGCGCATCCTCGCGCATCGGCTCAGGCCTCGCCGGGCTGCGGCTCGTGCGGTCCCGCCTCGCTGATCCCGAAGCGTTCGTGCAGGCGGCGCAACGGTTTCGGCGCCCACCAGTTCCATTTGCCGAGCAGCTCCATCAGCGAAGGGACGAGCAGGGCGCGGATGATGCTGGCGTCGATCAACACGGCGAGCGCGGTGCCGACCCCGTTCTCCTTGATGAAGATGATCTGTGAGGTGGCGAAGGCGCCCATCGCGACGGCGAAGAGCAGCGCCGCGGCGGTGACGATGCGACCGGTTCGCTCGAGCCCGATCGCCACGCACTCGGAGTCCGAGGCGCCGTTGTCGCGCGCCTCCTTGATCCTCGACAAGAGGAAGACGGCGTAGTCGGTGGAGAGGCCGAAGGCGACCGCGAAGAGCAGGATCGGCATCGTCTGCTCGATCGCGCCGGGGCTGCTGTAGTCGAGGAAGCCCTCGAGCCTGCCGTCCTGGAAGATCAGCACCAGCAGGCCGAAGACGGCGCTGAGGTTGAGGAAGTTCATCAACAGCGACTTGATCGGCAGGATCACCGAGCCGGTCATCAGGAAGAGGATCGTCAGCGTCGCGACGACGATGATCGCGAGCACGATCGGCAGGTGGCTGACGAGGCTCGACTGCAGGTCGACGAAGTCGGCGGTGGCGCCGCCGACCAGTGCCGTCGCTCCGGGCGGTGGTTGCAGATCGCGGATCCGCTTAACGGTCGTCTGGCTCGCCTCGGAGACGAAGGGATGGCTGGAGACGACCTGGAGCGCGGTCACCTCGCCCTTCAGGCGCAGCGGCGGATTGACTTCAGCGACACCGGGCACCCGGCGGACCTGCGCCGCGAAGCGCGTCGCCGCCGCGGGGCCCCCGCCTTCGACGTCGACCCAGATCGGCGTTTCGCGGTAGGGCGGGAATTCGGAGCTGACCGCGTCGTAGGCCTGGCGGGCGCCGGCCGAGGTCGGCAGCACGGTCGGGTCGACGGTGTCGAACTTGATGTTGAAGAAGGGGATCCCCATCGCGATCAGCAGCACCGCGCTGACCGTCGCCACCGGCACCGGCCGGCGCATCACGAAGCGCGAGAGGCGGTACCAGAAGCCGTGCTCGTCGGGCCGCGTGTCGGCCTCGGCGCGGCGCTGCAGGAAGCGCGGCGAGAGCGAGTTGACCCGGGTGCCGAGCAGGGTCAGCACCGCGGGCAGCACGGTGAGCGAGATCAGCGCCGCGAAGAGCGCCACCAGGGCGCCGCCGAGGCCCATCGAGTAAAGGAAGCGCTGGGGGAAGACCAGCAGCGAGGCGAGCGCCGCGCTGACCGTCAGCGAGGAGAAGAAGACCGTGCGCCCGGCCGTCGCCAGCACGCGCCGCATCGCCGCCAGACCCGGCCCGTCCTTGGCGATCTCCTCGCGGTATCTGGAGACGACGAAGAGGCTGTAGTCGATCGCCAGTCCCAGGCCCAGCGCCGTGGTCAGGTTGAGGGCGAAGATCGAGATCGAACCGACCTCGCTGGCCAGGCGCAGGATGAGGAAGGTGCCGACGATCGCCAGGCCGCCGATCATCAGCGGCAGCAACGAGGCGACGAGGCTGCGGAAGAAGACGAAGGAGAGCAGGAAGAGCAGCGGGAAGGCGAGCATCTCCGCCGTGCGGAGGTCCTTCTCGACCTGCTTGTTGACCTGCTCCTGGGCGACCGCGGCGCCACCGACGATGACGCCCGGCCTGCCGGCGAGCGAGTCGGCGATGTCGGCTCCGGTTTCCTGCCACTGCTTGTCGTCGAAGGTCTTCAGCGAGACCGCGAAGTAGGTGGAGCGGCCGTCTTTGGAGACGAAGACGGGGGAGCGGGTGTCGTAGTAGCCGGTGACCGACTCGACGCCGGGGTGGCGACGCACGCTGCGCTCGAGCGACTCGACCCGGGCTCGCGTCGAGGCCGCGGAGACGGGAGCGTCCTTGAACACGACGAGCACCGCCGGCACGTGCAGGCCGGCGTCTTGCAGGCGTTCCCGCGCTTCGACCGTCTCGGTCGCCGGATCGTCGGCGCCGTAGGGATCGAGCCGGCTCGCGACGCCGCCCCCGAGCGCTCCAGCGAGGAGAAAGAAGAGAATCGCGAAGATGCCGATACGGCGGGCGTTGCCGTCGGCGAGGCGGGCGAGGGCGTCAAACATCACTTGCTCCTTTCGGCGGGCCGAGCGGCATCGAGCAGGCGTGCCTCCATCCGCTCGCACCAGTCAGCGAACCACTCGTTGTACTCAATCCCCCCCTGCAGGACCATCAGCGAGAAGGGGCCTTTCTTCGAAGCTTCGGATTCCATCCCCCGCAGGCGCGCGACCAGCTCGAGCCGGTGCTCGCGCATCGAGCGCAGCGTCGCCGTCGCCTCCTCGGGCGGCAGCACCCCGGAGAAGAACAGTTTCAGCAGGCCTTCTTCGCGCATCTCCGCCGTCTCGGGCGGCCGGCGCAGCCACGCGACCAGCTCCGCTTCCCCGTCCTCGGTGATCGCGTAGACGGTTCGCTTGCGCTCTCCCCGCGGCACGTCGCTGCCCTCGACCAGGCCGGCCTCCGAGAGCCGCTTCAGCTCCGGGTAGATCTGTCCGTAGCTGGCCGTCCAGAACAATCGAACCGAATTGTCGACAGCCGCCTTGATCTCATAGCCGGAGCGCGGCTCGCCGCTGAGCATGCCGAGAATGACGTAGGCCGTGGGACTCAGGTCCATTGCGGGAAGATATATCGCACAGATATATCTTGATGCGTGATCTAGCTCACGCATATCCCTTCTCTGTAGAAGCGGCCGACTGCTTTAGGCGGGATCGGCCGTGACTGAGCGGGAGCAGCGAGGTCTACGCGGGGGGCTGAGGCCCAGGGCGTTCGCCCGGTACGCCACCGGAGAACAACGGTTTGAACCAGTCGAGGATTGCCCGCGTCGTATCAGCGACGTTGGCGAGGCTTTTCCAGACCGCGTAGCCGCTCCCGATGTGGTCGCCGTCGAAGATCAGTTGCGTTGGAAGCTGCGCTTTGATGTGCATCTTCGGTTCCGGACCGCACGGAACGATCTCCGCGCAACCGAGTACCGCGCCCGCTTTGACATGTGGCCCGATCAGGATCGGATGCATTTTGAGGATGTGCCCAACGTCTTGCTCCCCAGCGAAGATGACATCGACCTCCTGGCCGGGGGCAAGCCCCGCCGCGAGGGTGTGAAGCACCCGGTGTTTGTCGATGTTCGAGAGCTCTGCCAGTCCCGCGAGTGGATTGGGCGTACCGTCGCCGTAATTCTCCGGCCGATAGGGCTGCAAGGCCTCGATCATGGCGACATGGTCAGGGTGGACACCTGCCAGAGAGCGGACCGTCTTTTCAGCGAAGGTGACCGGGTCCCCGCGGTTGGAGACGAGCGGTTCGGTGTAGATCGGGAACTGATTGCCTCCAGGCCCCTCAGAGGGGGTGTTCTCGTTGAGGAGCACGAGATCGGTGACGAGATAGTCGAGTGCCGAGCGGCAGCAGTGAATGACGTTGCCGAATCTGACCCCGAAAATGGGGGGCGGGGTAGCGAACTCGACCCGAATCGCCACGACGTTTACCTCGGGATAGAAATCGCTCGTGGTGGTGTATCCGTTGGCCTCCCCCCACGTCCGAATCTCCTCATCGAGGGCTGCCATCTCCGCGTCCACCCAGTCCAGCTTTAGATAGGCCCCCTGGAGATTCGCCACGGCCGTGGAGCCTACTCATGCCCCAGCGCGCCAGCGTCTTTCTGTCAAGAGACTTGACATATCCTAGTTTGTCAAGTAGCTTTACAGCATGCCTCCGGCCAACCGCCACGAACCGCGTCGAGCCAAGTCCTCGCATTCGGACTACTCGGTCACCGAGTTCCTGCGGGAGTTCCCCGACGATGCTGCCTGTCTAGAGCATCTGTGGCGGTCCCGCTACTCGCCGGACGGCGAACATGCCCATTGCCCGCGCTGCGACGCCGAGAAGGTCTTCAAACGCTACGAGACCAAGCAGCAGCGCCAGTCATGGACCTGCACGGCCTGCGGCCTGCATGTGCATCCCACGGCCGGGACGATCTTCCACCGCTCCTCGACCTCGCTGCGGCTTTGGTTCCACGCCATGTACTTGATGACGAGCACTCGGTGCGGCATATCTGCCAAGCAGCTGGAGCGGGAGCTTGGAGTCCATTACAAGACCGCCTGGCGCATGTTCAATCGGATCAGGAACGAGCTGATGGCCGAGGACGAGGCCCGCGAGCAGCCGCTTACCGGAGAGGTCGAGATAGACGAGACCTCGTGGGGCGGAAAGCCACGGCGCAAGCTCAACCTTCGAGAGGCCGCGCAGTTTCGCGAGGCAAAGACGACCGTGCTGGGCATGGTCGAACGAGGCGGGAAGATCAAGCTGCGGGTCATCGAGGCCCGGCGGGGCGAGCCGCTTAGTGGAGCCGTGCGGGCCAACGTCAACCCGAACGCGATCATTTTCACCGACGACTGGCGCCCCTATCGCCCGTTGCGCCCAGAGTTCGCGGGCCATCGGGTCATCAACCACTCGGCCGGCGTCTATGTCGAAGGCGACGTGCATACGAACACGATCGAGGGGTTCTTCGGCAACCTCAAGACCGGGATGCGCGGCACCTACAAGAAGGTCTCCCGCAAATGGCTCCAGTCCTACTTGGACGAGTACGCCTGGCGCTATAACGAGCGCCTGCGAGGCGAGCGCTCCATGTTCCACGACCTGCTGGACCGGGCAGCGCTGCGATGAGCGAGGCAACGATCCTGCGAGGCATCCGGGGCGCCGCCAGGCGCCGCGAGAAAGCCGACGCGGCAAAACGTGAGGCGACCGCCGACCTGCGCCGCTACTGCGAGGAGGCCCGCGAGGCGGGCGTCTCGATCACGAAGATTGCTTCGGAGGCCGGGCTTTCCCGCCAGGGCGTTTACGATCTACTGGCGGAGCGACCTTAGCCAGGTCGGCATCGAACTCGCCTTTGGTCGGGACGGGGATCTCCAGCCCCTTGTCGGTCTTCTGCTTCTTCACCTTGACCTAAGGCTAGCGTTGCCCGAATGCCCGTACGTGGGCGCAGGTCGCGGCGAACGGGCCGTTACGTCGAAGTGCCGAAGGAAGCTCGGCTCGTCTTCGAGGGCGAAGTGGCGGCTCTCAGACGAATGGAGAGGACGGATCAAGCCCTGCGTCGGGAGCGGGTCAAGGGCTGCGGATGGTGCCTAGATCTCGCGCTTTTCACGAAGCATAAAGGGGCGTTCTTCCTTTCCTTGCTCGGAAGAGCAGCTTACCAGGGATACTCGGATCACCAGGACCAATCAATCTCAACGATTTCTCCGACCCGAAGGCCCGAAACCTTCTCCTCTACGAAGAAGCGGCCATCCTTCGTCCTCGGTGTGAGGCTTCGAGCCGGGCGATTGCCTTCACGGATCTCGATCCTTTTTGGGGTGATGTCTTTTGGCCACGTAATCTTAAGAGCGCGGGGATGTTCCGATTTCGTCGCGGCTTCAACTGCAACCCCCTCGTTCGCGCCGGGGAACTGGCCCTGGATGTCCCTTACGACGCACCATTCGAGCATGTCGCCCCTGCCATGCTCGTCATTAAAGGAAAAGATTTCCTTGGTTCCACCGCGAACGGGGATCTCATAGATCTTTTTGCCCTCGACCCAAGCGTCGCGACGGCTGCGACGCCACTTCGCGGCCACATCCCGCACAACTCCAGGTCCGATGCTCCAAAGGAAGTTCTCTGAAACCTCCTCTCGGGTAATCCGAAGCTGTTCTGTACAGGTGATCAGCGCACTATCTCGGTCGATGAGATCCCAGTGGTTGGCTTGCCAGACGACGACGTACGGCCGCTCGCAAACGGCATCCTCCGCCAGCTGCCGCAAGGCGTCCAGCCCTCCGCTTTTCCCGCGGTCACGAAGGATTGCAACTGCGAGAGCGCCGAGGAGAGCAAGAATGGCCGAATCGACGGCCTCCCGCGAAGGTTTGCCAAGAGCCTCGGCAACGATGACTGCCACTGCCACGAAAATGGCAATAAAGGCATCGCCGTTCTGCACAACAAAGACAACGACGCGCTTGATCCAGTTCCAAAAGCTCCGCATAGATCGATAAACCTAACTACTTCGTATGACGCTGAGTAGGCGTTTCGGGATCATCGGTCCGTCGCCTTGAACTGGCCCCGCTGAATCTCCGCTGGCGTCCACTCGATCCCCTCGAAGAACTCTCCGGGCTCCACACCGAGCGCTCCCGCCAGCTTCGCCACCGTGTCGATGCGAGCATGGCGCAGCCCGCGCTCTAGTTGGCTGATCTCAGTGCGGTGCAGGTCGGCTCGGATACCGACCTCCTCCTGAGATAGACCGGATTGCTCCCGTAGACGGGTGAGGTTCTCTCCGAACTGCTCTGCAACCGTCATGACGATTCCAGCCAGTCGAAGTGGCGAGCGGCGAGGGTCGGCAGCACGTAGTCGCCCTCGCACCAGAGGAGGCCGACGATGCTCAGGTTGCGGATCGCGAGTTCCCGCTCGTCGCCCCCGCCGACCTTGTACTTGAGGTCGTCTCTCGTCAACTGCGCCGGGAATTCATGGAGGACCATGCCAAGCACGGCGCGTTGCGTCGGCTTGTCCTCGCGCTCATCGGCAGAGCGCTGACTAGGGTTGGCCTGCATCGGAAGGTGACCGCCTTTCGGTGCCAGGCCCCCGGCTGTTTCGGCAGCGCGGGGGCCGTTTCTTGGATGGCCGAGAAAGCTAGGCCGACGCCCCGCTGGAATTCGCTTCTACAGAGATGGGATATGCGTGATCTAGCTCACATGTAGTCTCCGGGGCAATGCCGATCGATCAGAGCAAGATGGGCCAGGTCGTCACCGCCCAGATGGAGGCGCTGGAAGCCGACTACGGCGACGACTGCCAGATCGGCGACGTCTGCACGATCGTCGAGGTGGTCGGGCCGCATGGCTCGCACGTGCGAGTGCGAACCAGCGATATGCGCCCGCACATGGCGTTGGGCCTGATCCGGATGGCCGAGCACGCGATGCTCGGCAACCTCGGCAACAGCAACGGCGAGTAGCGACTGCCGCGCTTCCAATCGGGAGGTCCGGCGACCGCCGGGTTCCCGGCCGCCTACCTTGAGGACCACTTATCCTCAAGCGTTCATGGGAGAGAGCAGCTCAAATACGGTGGTGATGAAGTTCGGCGGCACCTCGGTCGCCGGCGCCGAGCAGATCAAGCGCGCCGCGCGCCGCATCGTCGCCGCGCGCGAGGCGGGCAAGCGCGCCGTCGCCGTGCTCTCGGCGCGGGGCAAGACCACCGATGAACTGGTTGCCCAGGCATTGGAGATCTCCGATCGCCCTGACTCGCGTGAGATGGACATGCTGCTCTCCACCGGCGAGCGGATCTCCTGCGCGCTCTGCGCGATGGCGATTCACGACCTGGGGCACAAGGCGATCTCCCTGACCGGCTCGCAGGCGGGCATCGTCACCGACTCCTCGCACACCAAGGCGCGGATCATCGATGTCCGCGCCGATCGCATCCGGGCGGCGCTGGAAGAGGACCACATCGTCCTCGTCGCCGGTTTCCAGGGCGTCTCGACAACCAGCCAGGACGTCACCACGCTGGGGCGGGGAGGCTCCGACACCACCGCCGTGGCGCTGGCGGCCGCGCTCGATGCCGAGGTCTGCGAGATCTACACCGACGTCGCCGGGGTCTTCAGCGCCGACCCCCGCATCGTCCCCGACGCGCGCAAGATCCCGGTCGCCACCTTCGAGGAGACGCTGGAGATGGCGGCCTCGGGCGCCCGCGTCCTACAACTGCGCTCGGTCGAGTACGCCCGCAACCACGGCGTGCGCATCCACTGTCGCAGCAGCTTCGAGGATGGCCCCGGTACCCTCGTCGTCAGCGAGGACGAGAGCGAGCAGGAGACCATGGAGAACCCCTTCGTTACAGCCGTGACCCACTCAGTCGACGAGGCGCGGGTGACCCTGGTCGGGATTCGCGACGAGCCCGGCGTCGCCGGTGAAATCTTCACCGCGCTCGCCGACGCCGGCATCAACGTCGACGTGATCATCCAGAACGAGCCGGTGCGCCCCGACGAGCTCGCCGACCTCTCCTTCACGATCGACCGCGCCGAGCTGACCGCTGCGACCGACGCGATCGCCGCCCTCGGCGAGGTCAGCCAGGGTGTGCGGACCGACGAGCGGATCGGCAAGGTCTCGATCATCGGCGCCGGCATGCGCTCTCACCCAGGTGTCGCCGCCAAGGTCTTCGAGGTTCTCGGTCGTGAGGAGATCAACATCGAGATGATCTCCACCTCCCCGATCAAGATCTCCTGCGTCATCGGCGCCGACGAAGTGCCCGACGCGGTTCGGGCCCTGCACGATGCTTTCGATCTGGGAGCCGATGCGGTGCGGCCTGAAGACGCCGCCGGCGCCGAGCACCATCCGACCGTCGGCACCTGAGCCGTCCGTTCATACTCAGATCTAGATGAGCGGAGACGGATACAGGGTCGGAGTTCTGGGCGCCACCGGCGCCGTCGGCTCGACCATCCTCGAGATCCTCGCCGAGCGCGATTTCCCCGCCGCCGAGGTCGTGCCCTTCGCCTCCGAGCGCTCAGCCGGGCGCCGGCTCGACTGGAACGGCTCGACGATCGAGTGCCGAGTGCTCAGCCCGGAGACGATCGGGGACCTCGACGTCGTGCTCTCCTCCGCCGGCGGCGCGGTCAGCTCCGAGTGGGCACCGCGGCTGGTCGACGCCGGCGCCGTCGTCGTCGACAACACCAGCTTCTGGCGCATGCACGAGGACGTGCCGCTCATCGTGGCCGGGGTCAATCCCGATGCCGCGGCCGGCCACAAGGGCATCGTCGCCAACCCCAACTGCACGACGATGGTGATGATGATGGCGCTGGCGCCGATCGCCCGCGCCGTCGGCCTCGAGCGCCTCGTCGTCTCCACCTACCAGGCGGTCTCCGGCACCGGCCAGCGGGCGATCGAGGAGATGCTTGCCCAGTCGCGCGCCGCCCTCGCCGGCGAAGACGTGCCGCCCGCCCAGATCTACCCGCACCAGATCGCCTTCAACGTGCTGCCCCAGGTCGAGGTCTTCAAGGATGGCGACGACTACACGACCGAGGAGCGCAAGGTGATGGCGGAGACGCGCAAGATCCTCGGCATCGGCGAGGAGGTGGCGATCTCGGCCACCTGCGCCCGCGTGCCGGTGATCAGCGGCCACTCCGAGTCGGTCAACGTGCGCACCCGCGAGGATCTCTCGCCCGATGACTGCCGTGCCCTGCTCGCCGAGGCGCCGGGCGTGATCGTCGTCGACGATCCGGCCGGCGGCCAGTACCCGATGGCTCTCGACGCCGCCGGGCGCGACGAGGTCCTCGTCGGCCGCATCCGCCGCGATCCCGACCAGGAGCGCACGCTCAACCTCTGGATCGCCGGCGACAACCTGCGCAAGGGCGCCGCGACAAACGCCGTGCAAGTCGCCGAGCTCCTGATCGAGCGCGACCTGCTCTCCGACGGCTCCTAGCGGGCCGCCGCCCGAACGCATATAAGCCCTGCGATGGGAATCGGCTTCGGCGACGCGGTACTGATCTTCGGCGGCCTGCTGATCGTCGTCGCTGCACTCTCGGGGGTGATGCGGGGGACGGTGCTTTCGGCCTCGGTGCTCTCCGTCGCCCTGGGGGCGCTGCTGGCCGCGATCGGGGTGGTCGACGTCGACCCCTCCAGCGAGTCGATCGTCGAGCTGGTCGAGCTGGCGCTGATCCTCACCCTCTTCTCCGACGGCATGTTCGTCGAGCGCGAGTTGCTGCGCAGGCACTGGAGCCCGGTGGCGCGGGCGCTGGTGATCGCGATGCCGATCACGATGGCGCTGCTCGGCCTGGCGGCCAAGGCGCTCTTCCCGGACCTGAGCTGGGCCGAGGCGCTGCTGCTGGCGGCGGTGCTCTCGCCGACCGACCCGGTCGTCACCTCCGCCGTCGTCACCTCGCGCATCGTCCCCGCCTCGGTCCGCCACACGCTCAACCTCGAGTCCGGACTCAACGACGGCCTCGCCCTGCCCTTCGTTCTCTTCTTCCTCGTCCTCGCCGGCCCCGGCGGCGACCCGGGCGGGGAAGCGGCGAAGCTGGTCGGGGAGGCACTGTTCGGCGCCGGGGTCGGCATCGGGCTCGGGGTCCTCGCCGGCCGCCTGCACCACCGCCTCCCCGGCGGCGGGATCACCGCCCGCTACGAGGGGATCTACTCGGTCGGTTTTGCCCTGCTCGCCTTCGGCTTTGCCGAGGTGACGATCGGCAACGGGCTGATCGCCGCCTTCGTCTGCGGCATCGCGATGGCGGCGACCGAGCGCGAGGTACCGGATGGCTTCGTCGAGTTCGCCGAGGGCGCCGGCGCGATCCTGCAGGTGCTCACCTTCTTCGTCTTCGGCGCCCTGATCATCGCCACCGGTTTCCACCACAGCGTGCCGCCCCTGATCCTCTTCATCGTCTTCGCCCTGCTCGTCGCCCGCCCGCTGGCGGTGATGCTCTCCTTCGTCAAAACCGGGATCCCCCGCCCGCAAAAGCTCTTCATGGCCTGGTTCGGCCCCAAGGGCGTCGCCTCGATGCTCTTCGCTCTCTTCGTGCTCAAGTCAGACGTCGGCAACGCCCACCTGATCTTCGACATCGCCGCGATCGCAATCGTCACCTCGATCGTCGCCCACGGCCTCACCGACACCGTCGGCGCCCAATGGCTCGCCCGCCGCGTCGGCCTGCACCGGGCCGGCTGAGCGCTGCCCGAACAGCGTCCCGCCCGAGAGTTATTGTCTGCTAAACTTATGCGCTACATGGATAGATGGGAAGAAGCACGGATCAATCGCCTTGAGGAGCGCATTGACCGCATCGAGCGCAAGGAATGGGAACGCCGGGACTTCATCCTCCGGCTGATCATGCACGGCATGACCGCGATGATGGTCGCCATCAGCATCGCCTCAGTTGTGATCAGCGCGACCCACCCTGGCCACTGAGCCGCTCGCGCGCGGGAGAGTTATGGCACACTCCGCGCGCCACGCGTAATGTTTTGTCCGCTAGCCTGGGTGACGATGAATCAGGCGAGAACCAAGTGGAATGACGACCGCATAGATCACCTCTCGAGTCAGGTCGATTCTGTGCGAGCTCAGGTCGATTCTCTGCGACTTCACATGGACGAGCGCTTCGAACGCCAGGAAGCCCGCTTCGACGCGAAATTCCTCGCCTTCGAGGAGCGCATCGATGCCAAGTTCGCCACGCTTGACGGGAAGTTCGATGCTCTGCAGCGAACGATCATCCTCACTCTCGGAGGCATCACCGGGAGCATCCTCGCCACCTTCGGTGGCGTTTTCCTAGCAGCCCAGCTCTAGGCAGGAACCGCAGCAAGCCGCTCTTCGACCCACTTGGTCGAAGCGATGTGCTTGCTCATGCCCAGTTCCTTCGGCTCCGCCCCGAGGGCGAGCGAGACGAGCTGGGGGAGATGCAGGACGGCGAGGCCGAGGTCGCGGTTGACCACCTTGGCCGCTTCGGGCTGCTGCATGTCGAGGTTGAGGTGGCAGAGCGGGCAGGGCGTGACCAGGCAGTCGGCGCCGGCGTCGAGCGCGTCGCCGACGTGGGTGCCGGCCTGGCGCAGCGAGGTCTCGCGGTTCATCGTCACGACCGGGAAGCCGCAGCACTTGCGGGCGCCGTCGTACTCGACGACCTCACCGCCGAGGGCCTCGATCACCTTCTCCAGGTAGATGTCGCGATCGGGGTGCTCGTCGTAGCCGAGTCGCTCCTTGGGCCGCACCACGTAGCAGCCGTAGAAGGGGCCGACGCGCAGACCGCCCAGCGGGCGCGTCACCTTCTCGGCGAGGCGGTCGAGGCCGTAGTCCTCGACCAGCAGCCAGAGGAAGTTCTTGTTGGTGAAGCCGTCTTTGTCCTTCTCGTAGGCCAGCCCTTGACCGCTGAGCACCTCGTTGATGTGGGCACGGTAGGAGGAGTCGGCGTCGAGGCGCTGCTGGCACTCGGACTGGGCGCCTTGACAGGTCGAGCAGATGTTCATCATCGAGAGGCCGGTCTGCTGGGCGAGGGCAAAGGTGCGGGCGTTGAGCGTGTCGGCGAGCTCCTGGTTGTGCTCGGCGATCACGCCGGCGCCACAGCAGTTGGCGCGGTCGAGTTCGACCAGCTCGATGCCGAGCTTCTGGGCGGCGATCGCCATCGAGCCGTGCAGCTCGGGAGTGAAGCCGCGCGAAACGCAGCCAGGCCAGTAGGCGACCTTGATCTGACCCTCGCTCATGACTGTGACTCCTCGCTTTCCGCCGCGGCCGCGGCCTCGGCAGTCATCGTCTCCTCCGCCATCTCATCCGGCTCCGGTTCGACGAAGTCCTCGTCTTCGCCCTTGATGTAGAGGTTGAATTCCTCGTTGTGCTCCTCGGCGTGGGCGTAGATCGCTTTGACGTCCTGCATCGCGTCTCCGGGGAGCTTGTGATGGGTGCCGGGAATCGCCTGGCGCAACTTGACCTTCCGGTTGCGCAGCGGGCGCAGGATGGTGGGCAGCGACTTGATCGTTTCCCGGATGCTGCGCTTGCTCGGTTTGAGCTTGCCTTTGATGCCCGGCGCATAGGACTCCTGGACCAGCATCGCCTCGTCGAGGGTCCCCTTCTTCTCGATGATCTTGACGAAGGCCATCTCGTGGGCGTGGCCGGCGTTGGGATCTTCGATCCCCTCCTCGCCGGCTTTGCGGCGCAGGCGCATGATCTGGTCCATCGGCGCAACGCCCTTGGGGCAGGCGTCGATGCAGCTGAAGCAGTGGGTGCAGTCGTAGATCCCGTGCGGGTCGTGGGCCAGGTCGTGCAGGCGCTCCTTGGTCTCGGCGTCGCGCGGGTCGCCGACGAAGCGGTAGGCCTTGGCCAGCGCCGCCGGGCCGATGAACCCGGGGTCGGCTTCCATCGAGAGGCAGGAGGAGACGCAGGCACCGCATTGGATGCAGGCCATCGACTGGGTGATGTCAATCATCGACTCCGGCTCGACGATGTACTCGCGCTCGGGCGCCTCGCCGTGGGGGAGAAGCCAGGGGGTGACGCGGCGGATCTTGGTCCAGTGGGTCGACTCCATATCGGTGATCAGGTCCTTGATCACCGGCATGTTGCCCATCGGCTCGACGACGATCGTGGTGTTGTCCCCGGCTCCCTCGGTCGGGACGGCTTTCTCCTCACCGGCCGAGGCACCGGCCATCTTGTTCGCCAGCTCCTGGGCCTCGCCGATCTGGGTCTTGCAGCCGAGGCCGGACTGGCCGTTGATCTTCATCCCGCAGGAGCCGCAGATCGCGGCGCGGCAGGAGCAGCGGACCGAGAGCGAGCCGTCGTCGCGGTCTTTGGCCTGCAGCAGGCCGTCGAGGACGGATAGCGAGGGATCGAGATCGACCTTGAACTCCTCCCAGTAGGCGCCCTCTCCCGACTCGGGCTGATAGCGGCGGACTTTCAGGGTGTAGTTGGCCATCTCAGTAAGTCCTCTCTTGCGGTTCCCACTGGGTGATCGTGACCTCGGAGTAGGAGATCTCGGGACCGTCGTCGCTCAGCTGCAGATCGATGTGCTTCAACCACTCCTCATCATTGCGCTCCGGGAAGTCCGTCCTGTACTGGGCGCCGCGGCTCTCCTTGCGCTCCAGCGCGCCGATGCAGGTGCACTCGGCGTTGTCGAGCATGTAGCCGAGCTCGATCGCCCCCAAGAGGTCCTGGTTGAAGACCGAGCCCTTGTCGTCGATGTAGGCGGTCTTGGCCTCCTCCTTGAGCCTGCGCACTGTTTCCAGCGCTTCGGTGATGCCGGCCTCGTCGCGGAAGACGGCGACCTTGGCGTCCATCACGGTGCCCAGCTCCAGCTTGATCTCAGAGACGCGGCGGCCCGAGCCCTTCTCGCGCGCGGAGATCGCGTCGATCGTCGCCTGCTCGGCCTCGAGCACCTCTTTGGAGGGGCGCGAGCCCTCGGTGCGCTTGGCGCGGCCGGCGGCGTCGACGCCGGAGCGGCGGCCGAAGATCAGCGTGTCGAGCAGCGAGTTGGCGCCGAGCCTGTTGCCGCCGTGGACCGAGACGCAGGCGGTCTCGCCGGCGGCGTAGAGGCCCGGAATGTCGGTGCGGCCGTCGACGTCGGTCTTGACCCCGCCCATCGTGTAGTGGTTGCCGGGCTTGATCCGGATCGGTTCGCGGGTGATGTCGACGCCGGCGAAGTCGCGGCCGACGAGGACGATCTCGCGCAGCGCCTCGTGCACGCGCTTCTTCGGCACCACGGTGATGTCGAGGGCGACGGTGCCGTCCTCAAAGCCGCGCCCCTCGTTGATCTCGGTCTGCTCGGCGCGGGAGACGACGTCGCGCGAGGCCAGCTCCATCTTGTTCGGCGCGTACTTCTCCATGAACCGTTCGCCGTTCTTGTTGAGCAGGTGGGCGCCCTCGCCGCGGGCACCCTCGGTGATCAGGAAGCCCTTGCCCGCCAGCGTCGTCGGGTGGTACTGGATCATCTCCATGTCCATCAGCTTCGCCCCGGCCCGGTAGGCCATCGCGATGCCGTCGCCGGTGCAGATCAAGGCGTTGGTGGTCGGCTTCCAGACCTGGCCGTTGCCGCCGCAGGCGAGGATCACCGACTTGGCTTTGAACAGCTCCATCGAGCCGTCGGCGATGTTGCGGGTGACGACGCCGCAGCACTCGCCGTCCTCGTCGAGCGCCAGCGCCGTGCAGAACCACTCCTCGTAGCGGGCGACCCGCTCGGAGTACTTCATCAGCTGCTCGTAGAGCACGTGCATGATCGCCTGACCGGTGATGTCGGCGACGTAATAGGTGCGGGCGGCGGAGGCGCCACCGAAGGCGCGGGTGCCGAGTTTGCCCTCCTCGTTGCGGTGGAAGGTGACGCCGAGGTGCTCCATGTGGAGGATTTCCTCCGGCGCCTCGCGGGCCATGATCTCGACCGAGTCCTGGTCGCTGAGGTAGTCGGAGCCCTTGATCGTGTCGAAGGCGTGCGACTCCCATGAGTCACCGGGGTTGAGCGCGGCGTTGATCCCACCCTGGGCCGCGTTCGAGTGTGAGCGGACCGGGTGGACCTTGGAGACGATGCCGACCGAGACACCCTCCTCGGCGGCGGCCAATGCTGCTCGTTGTCCGGCGAGGCCGGCGCCGATCACCAATACGTCATGCGTGGGCACGAGCGCGGACTCTATAGAGCCGAAATCCGACCCCGCAGTCGGATTTCACCGCGTGGATGAGCTCAGTCCAGCCGGCGCTGGTCGAGGCGGCGGATCGCGGCCTCGCTGAGGCGGATGCCGTCGGCCACCGTTCCGAACTCGACGTTAGCGGCGACGTCATTGGGCCAGTGGTAGTAGGCCGGCTGCTTTAAGTCGGTGCAGGCGCAGAGGGCCGCGGTCTCATAGCCGGCCGCCAGCGGCTCCAGCCCGTCGGTGCCGTTGTGCAGGCGCAGGTTCGGGAAGAGCCAGATGCCCATCTCCTCGGCCAGGCCGTCGATCAGGGCGAGCGCCCGCGGCGGGTACTCGCGCATCTTCAGAAAGCCCTCGCCGCGCAGGACCAGCAGGTGGGGGGAGCCGAGCGACTCGAGAACGAGGAAGAAGGTGCTCTCCCGCGGCAGCTCGCTGAAGTGACGCTCGCCGAAAGCCTTGATGCCCTCGCTGAAGGACTCCTCCGAGCCGACCGAGAGCAGGATCACACGCACCTCGTCGGTCGGCTCCTCGACCAGGCGCTTGGCAAGGGCGAGCAGGGCGATTACTCCGGTGCCGTTGTCGTTGGCGCCGGGCACGACGTCGCGCAGGCCGGTCTCGGTCATCGCCGCGACCGTGCCGAGGCCGAGCAACGTGCCGAGCTTGGCGAGCCGGCGGTTGCCGATCAGCGCGCCGAGGGCGGCGACGATCGGCCCGCCCACCACCGGTGCCATCAGCATCGGGCTGGTGTCTTTGCCCTCGAGCAGGCCGAGGCGGTCGGCGAGCTTGGGAATCTCCGGATGGAAGATCAGGCCCGAGTGGGCGGCGTCATGGTGGGCGATGAGGACGATCGTGCGCTCCGCCTCGTGGGGTCCCAGCTCGCAGACGACGTTGTAAGTGGTGCGCTTGCGCAGCAATCGCCGCAGGGGACGCTTGCCGGGCGGAAAGTCAGCGGCGATGCCGGCGGCGCCGATCGCGCCCAGCGCCGCGCCGAGGAACCTGCGCCCGCGCATCCCGAGCAAGCCGCCCACCACCCCGAGCGCCGCACCCAGCCCCAACGGCCACCAGTAAGTCCCGTGCGCCGTCTCCGCCTCGATCCGCGCCTCCGCCCCGAGCTCGCCAAACCGCTCGACGATCCACTCCGCCGCTTCCCGCTCTCCTTCCGAAGCCGAAGGCCGCTCGATCCGCTCGAGTTCCTCGAGCCACGAGCGGAGCTGGTTCTGGTCTGGGAGCTTCTCCTGGTTTGCCGCCATGGATGCGAACTTATACGGACCCGTACGATGGATCGGTGCTGGGCGGCAAACCCATAACCCTCTTCCACGTCCGCGGGATCCGCATCACCGTCGACTGGTCGTGGTTCCTCGTCCTCTTCCTGGTGATCTTCTGGCTGGCGCGTTTCTACGCCGACGTGCTCGGCGAGAACAGCGCCGACTCGACTCCGTTCGCGCTCGCGGTGATCAGCGCCCTCGGTTTCTTCGGCTCGATCGTCCTGCACGAGCTCGGCCACGCCTTCGCGGCGCTGCGCAACGGCATCGGCATCTCCAGCATCCAGCTTTGGATCTTCGGGGGCATGGCGCGCATGGATCGCGAGTCGCCCAGTCCCGCGGCCGAGTTCAAGGTCGCTGTCGCCGGACCGCTGGTGACCTTCGCGATCGTCGTCGGGCTGACCGCGGCCGGCCTTATCGCCGTCGGCCCGGAGGAGTTCAAGCAGGCGGTTCTGATCGAGTCGAACTCGGGCGTCTCCGGGGCGATGGCGGCGGTCGGCTGGCTGGCCTGGATCAACGCCGTCGTCCTCCTCTTCAACCTGCTGCCTGCGTTCCCGATGGACGGCGGCCGCATCGTCCGCGCGGTCGCCTGGTGGCGCAGCGGCGATCGCAACTCAGCCACCCGCTTTGCCGCCAACCTCGGCCGCGTCTTCGGCTATCTCTTCATCGGTGGCGGTCTCGCCCTGATCGCTCTCGGCGACGCCTTTGGCGGCGTCTGGCTGGCGCTGATCGGCTTTGTCATCAACGGCTCCGCCAAAGCCGCCTCGGTGCAGACCAGGCTCGGCGGCCGGATCAGCGCCCTGACCGTCGCCGACGTGATGGACCGCGAACCGGTCGCGATCCCCGACGAGCTCAGCGTCGAGCGGGCGCTTGACGAGTACTTCCTGCGCTACCGCTGGCCCTGGTTCCCGGTCGTCGACGCCGCCCACCGCTTCCTCGGCCTCGTCGTCCGCGACAAAGCCGACGAGGTGCCGGAGACCTCGCGCACGACATGGCACGTCTCCGACCTGCTCGAGCGCGACGACGGCACCTTCCAGGTCCGCGACGACACCCCGCTCGACTCATTGCTCTCAAGTCGCGCCCTGCGCCGCTTCGGCGCCCTGATGGCGGTCGACGCCGACGGCCGGCTCTCCGGCGTGATCACCGCCGAGCAGATCACCAGGGCGCTGCGCGACGCGTCCTAGTGAAACTGATCGATTGACATGCCTATAGGGTCATAAATCGATCAGTTTCAGCGTCAGGCTCGCGGCCGGTGCCGCTCGATGATGCGGCCGAAGTCCGTGCCGGCAGGGAGAGTGCCGAACGCTTGTCCCCAGTCGCCGGATAGGCGCGAGGCGCAGAAAGCGTCGGCGACGGCCTCGTCGCCGTAGCGGACCAAGAGCGAAGCCTGCAGGGCCACCGCCATCTTCTCGACGATGCGGCGGGCGCGCAGCTCGATCGTCTCGATGTCGCCGGGTACTTCGTCCTTGAGGTCGGCGACGAAGCCGGCGAGCTTCGGTTCCGCGCCGGTTCCCTCCATCACCTCGGCGAAGAAGGCGTCTACCGACGTCGGGTTCTTGACCATCGCCCGCAGCACGTCGAGGCACTGGACGTTGCCCGAGCCCTCCCAGATCGAGGCGAGGGGCGCCTCGCGGTAGAGCCGGGGCATCCCCGACTCCTCGACGTAGCCGTTGCCGCCGAAGCACTCGAGGCACTCGACCGCGTGCGAGGGCTGGCGCTTGCAGAGCCAGTACTTGAGCACGGCGTTGGCCAGGCGGCGGAACTCGGCGGCCTCCTGGTCGCCGGCCGCGACCTCGTCGTAGGCGCGGGCGAGCCGCATCGCCGCCACGGTCGCCGCCTCGGACTCGACCGCGAGGTCGGCGAGCACGTTGCGCATCAGTGGTTGCTCGATCAGCTCCTTGCCAAAGGCGGAGCGGCCTTCGGTCTGGTTGAGCGCCTGCGCGACCCCGGCGCGGTAGCCGGTGGCGGCGCCGATCACGCAGTCGAGGCGGGTGTGGTTGACCATCTCGATGATCGTCGGCACGCCGCGGCCCTCCTCGCCGACCATGCGCGCCCAGGCACCGCGGAACTCGAGCTCTGACGAGGCATTGGAACGGTTGCCGAGCTTGTCCTTGAGCCGTTGAATCTGAAAGCCGTTGCGCTCACCGTCCGGCGTCCAGCGCGGCATCAAAAAGCAGGAGACGCCGGACTCCGTCTGGGCGAGGACGAGGAAGGCGTCGCACATCGGTGCCGAGCAGAACCACTTGTGGCCGACCAGCTCGTACTCGGCGCCGGGACCGCCGCCGTTGAGTGAAGTCGCCACCGTGGTGTTGGCGCGCACGTCGGAGCCGCCCTGCTTCTCGGTCATCGCCATGCCGCAGAGTGCGCCGCTCTTGCGGTCGGCCGGGAGCGAGCGCTCGTCGTAGTCGAGCGAGAGGAAGCGCTCCTCCCACTCGCCGGCCAGCTCAGGCTGCTTGCGCAGCGCCGGAATCGCCGAGTAGGTCATCGAGATCGGACAGCCGACGCCGGCCTCCGCCTGCATCAGCAGCATGAACAGCGTCGCGCGGGCGACGTGGGCGCCGCTGCCCGGTTCGCGCCAGGGCAGTGCGTGCAGGCCGTGGTTGACGCCGATCCGCATCAGCTCGTGCCAGGAGGAGTCGAACTCGACCTCGTCGATGCGATGGCCGTAGCGGTCGTGGGTCTTCAGCTGCGGCTTCTTTTCGTTCGCCTCGAAGCCCCAGCGGATCGTCTGCGCCGAGCCGGCGATCGCGCCCAGCTCGCGAGCGCGCTCGGTGGCCCATCCGCCACCCTCGCGCTTCAGTGCCTCCTGCAGTACCTGATCCGCGTCGAAGGAGTTGTAGTCCTCCAGCGGCGTCGCCTGGTTGAAGACCTCGTGGGTGGCGGAGCTGCTCCGCTCGATGGTGGCCATGGAACGGATTGTGCCACCCCATCGGTAGCATCGCCGCCGCGTGGCCAAGATCCCTGTGAAGAACCCGGTCGTCGAGCTCGACGGCGACGAGATGACCCGGATCATCTGGTCCTTCATCAAGGAGCAGCTGATCCTGCCCTACCTCGACCTCGAGCTGATCTATTTCGACCTCGGGATCGAGAGCCGCGACGCCAGCGAAGACCAGATCACTGTCGACGCCGCGAATGCGATCAAGCAGCACGGCGTCGGCGTCAAGTGCGCGACGATCACACCCGACGAGGCCCGGGTCGAGGAGTTCGGCCTGAAGGAGATGTACCGCTCACCCAACGGAACGATCCGCAACATCCTCGGCGGCGTCATCTTCCGTGAGCCGATCGTGATCTCCAACATTCCGCGACTGGTGCCGGGTTGGACCAAGCCGATCGTGATCGGCCGTCACGCCTTCGGCGACCAGTACCGCGCGACCGACATGGTCGTCCCCGGCGAGGGGACGCTGACTCTCACCTACACGCCGAAAGACGGCGCCGAGCCGGTCGAGCTCGACGTCTACGACTTCCCGGGTGGCGGCATCGCGATGGCGATGTACAACCTCGACGACTCGATCCGCGACTTTGCCCGGGCCTCGATGCGTTATGGACTCGACCGCGGCTACCCGGTCTACCTCTCGACCAAGAACACGATCCTGAAGCGCTACGACGGCCGCTTCAAGGACCTCTTCGCCGAGGTCTACGAGAACGAGTTCAAGGGCGACTTCGAGGCGGCCGGGATCACCTACGAACACCGCCTGATCGACGACATGGTTGCCGCGGCGCTGAAGTGGGAAGGCGGTTACGTCTGGGCCTGCAAGAACTACGACGGCGACGTCCAGTCCGACACCGTCGCCCAGGGCTTCGGCTCGCTCGGGCTGATGACCAGCGTGCTGATGAGTCCCGACGGCAAGACGGTCGAGGCGGAGGCCGCGCACGGCACCGTCACCCGCCACTACCGCCAACATCAGCAGGGCAAGCCGACTTCCACCAACCCGATCGCCTCGATCTTTGCCTGGACGCGTGGACTTGCCGCCCGCGGCCGGCTCGATGACGCACCTGAGGTCTCGCAGTTCGCCGAGACCCTGGAGCGAGTCTGTGTAGAGACGGTCGAAGCCGGGAAGATGACCAAAGACCTCGCCCTCCTCGTCGGTCCCGACCAGGAGTTCCAGACCACGCAGGAGTTCCTCGCCTCGATTGACGAGGGACTGCAGCGGGCGATGGCCTGAGCCTTTCGAATCGAAAACCGCGAGTCAGGAGAAAGATTCCGTGAGCACCCCCGTGAAAGTCACCGTCACCGGCGCCGCCGGACAGATCGGTTACGCGCTGCTGTTTCGCATTGCCAGTGGCGAGATGTTGGGTCCCGACACACCCGTCGAGCTGAGCCTGCTCGAGATTCCGGACGCGGTGAAGGCAGCCGAGGGCACCGCGATGGAGCTCGATGACTGCGCCTTTCCCCTGCTGCGCAAAATCGCCATCTTCGATGACCCCAAGGCGGCGTTCGACGGCTGCAACGTCGGCCTGCTCGTCGGCGCGCGACCGCGCGGTCCCGGCATGGAGCGCTCGGACCTGCTCGAGGCCAACGGTGGCATCTTCAAGCCGCAGGGTGAAGCGATCGCCGCCGGCGCCGCCGATGACGTACGCGTTCTGGTTGTCGGCAACCCGGCCAACACCAACTGCCTGATCGCCCTCTCCAATGCGGACGGTGTGCCGCGCGAGCGCTTCACAGCGATGATGCGCCTCGACCACAACCGGGCGATCGCCCAGACCGCCAACAAGCTCGGGGTCGAGGTCTCCGCGGTCAGCAACATGACCGTCTGGGGCAATCACTCGACCACCCAGTACCCGGATCTCGTCAACGCCAAGGTCAACGGGGGAAGCGCCTGGGACGCGATCGACGACGAGGCCTGGATCGCCGATGAGTTCATCCCGCGTGTGGCCAAACGCGGTGCCGCGATCATCGAGGCCCGGGGGGCGTCCAGCGCTGCTTCGGCCGCCAACGCGGCGATTGATCACGTTCACGATTGGGTGCTGGGCACCCCCGAGGGCGACTGGGTCTCGATGGGCGTTCCCGCCGATGGCTCCTACGGTGTGGAGGAGGGGATCGTCGCCGGCTTCCCCTGCAAGTGCAGCGGCGGTGAGTGGTCGATCGTCGAGGGCCTCGACGTGCCTGAGTTCTCCCGCGGGCGTATCGACGCCAGCGCCGCCGAGCTGCGCGAGGAGCGCGACGCGGTCAGTCAGCTCGGTCTCGTCTGAGGCTTCCGCCTCATTGAAGCCGTAAAAAAAGCCGGCCCCCATATGGGGGCCGGCTTTGTGTTGCAAGCGTTGAGTCGGCGACTCAGGAGGGGTGGTACTCGCGCCCTTTCTTGGTGACACGACCCTCTTTCTCCATTTCGCCGAGGACCCGGTACAGGTAGTTCGGTTTGATTTTCATCTGCTTGGCGATCTCCGAGGCGGAGATCCCGGGATTCTGCTCGACCAATTTGACTGCCTGGTCGGCGCGGGTACCACCGCGGCGACGGCGGCGTTTGCGCGGGCCGGTAGAAGTGCTCGATGCAGACGCAGCTTTGGGTGGGCGACCGGGGCCGCGACGACCACTGCCGGGGGGACGACCCGGTCGGCGTGTGGTGACGCTGCCACCGAGCTCGGCGAGCGCCCGCTCGAGACGTTGGCGCTCCTCGTCAAGCTCGGCGAGCCTTCTCTTGACCAGGTCTAGAGCCTCGTCGAGTGCATTACTGGTGCTGGGCATTGCCTTCCTTTCAATTCCAAGAGCGCTCTGCTCCTGGTCTGTGAACTGCTTCGCAGTGTGGCAGAGTCACAGTGACAGTGACTATTCATATAGTCAAATCCTGCAAAGTCACTCTGGCCATTTGGATGAATGTGCCCAAGAACGCATTTTTACGCTGCGGGCAGGAACTTTTTATAGCGCGCGCTTAGCCCGTCGCTCTGGTGAAATCTGCCCATGTTTCGCGCTTGCCCAGAGCTTCCAGGTGCACCAATAAACCAAGCAAAAGGAAGGGCGAACCAAGTACGCGGACTGAGCGGCCCTCTCGCGAACGCACGCGTACCAAAACATTGGCACAGAATTAACGTTCAAGTCACATCTTGCACAAAGAAAACTCTTACCATTCGCCCGCCAGGGTCGCTGCGCCCGGTCGGGAGCTAGTGGTTGCGCTTTTTGGGCAGGGTGCGGAAGACGACGTCCCAGATCGGTGAGGAGACGCCGTAGCCGTAGCGGTGGTCTTGGAAGTGGTGGCGCATGTGCTGCTCGCGCAGGCGCTTGCCGAAGTCCGATTTGGGGACGAAGTGGTGCACGTAGTAGTGCGTGTAGTCGTAGAAGAGGTAGCCGAGGATGAAGCCGCCGAAGAGCGGGTAGGCCGCGGGCGTGCCGAAGATCAGCGTGAAGGCGAAAAAGAAGAGTGCCGCCAGGGGGATCGAGACGGCGGGGGGCATGACCAGCCGCAGCTTGTCGTTGGGGTGGTCGTGGTGGATGCCATGGATGATGAAGTGCATGCGCCGGCCGAAGGCGTTGTCGGGCTGCCAATGGAAGACGAGCCGGTGCAGCCAGTACTCGGTCAGCGTCCAGATGCCGATCCCCGCGAGGCTGAGCAGCAGCAGCTGCCAGACGGCGTAGCCCCGGTCGGCCCCGAGCCACTCCATCGCCACGATCACGGGCACGAAGACGATCGCGGGGATCGAGGGGTGCACCCGCGAGAAGAAGTTGAGGAAGTCGCTCTCGAACAGCTGCGGCGAGGCGGCGAGTTTGTCGGTCCGGCTGGAGGACTCCATCCAGTGCCGAATGGTAGCGACGGTCGAGGCAGTTCCACATGCGGGTTTTGACGCAGCCTCTACCCGGCTTCCCCGCAAGACGCGGGGAACGTGTGACGAGACTGTGTCAAGAACGTTGCGCTTTGCGGAATCGCCTCCCACAGAAGCGTCACGACAATGGCAATATCGCCGCCGTGCCGCGCAAGCAGAAAAAGCCGAGCTGTGAGGACTGCTACTTCCACAAGAACCTCCTCTGCGCCCTCGAGCTGGGCGAGCCCTGCGCGACGTTCCGCCCCGACCGCCCCGAGGGCCTGGTGCCGCCGAAGCAGCCGGTGCTCTTGATGCGGCCTCCCCGCTGGGCCTCGCAGGCCCAAACTGCCTAGCCAACCCGGCTAGTCTTCCGGCCAATGCCGGAGCGGGACCTATACGCGTGGGCGCGAACCACTTACGTCTCTCGCAGGAGCAGGGGCTTCACCCCCAACGTCGACGTCTACTACTGCGGCGATCCGCAGCGCGCAGTGGTGAAGGTCGACCTCGCCGGAGTCGAGCTCGACGAGGTCGGGATCGAGGTCGGCACCAGGCAGCTGGCGATCGTCGGCGAACGCCACGTGCAGGAGACCGAGGGCCGGGTCTACCAGCAGGTCGAGATTCCCTCCGGCCCCTTCCGCCGCGTGGTCGAGCTGCAGGTCGACGTCGACCCGGAACGGGCGACCGCCACCTACGAGGACGGCGTGCTCCGCATCGATCTGCCGCTGCGCGACCCGAACGAGACGACCCGCCGCGTTCCGATCGGGAGGGACTAGTGGAGGGCAGCCCCGTCCTCGAGGTCGTCGATTCGATCGACGCCGAAAATGCGATCCGCGCCTCCGAGCCGCTGCCCGACGCCCTGCCCGTCCTGCCCCTGCGCGAGACCGTCACCTTCCCCGAGACGCTGACGCCGCTGGCCGTCGGCCAGGAGCGCTCGATCAAACTGGTCAACGACGTGCTCGGTGCCAACCGGATGCTGGCGATGGTCGCCTCCCGCGATCCCGAGTTGGACGAGCCGAGCCCCGACGACCTCCATGACGTCGGCGTGGTCGGCGTCGTCGCCCGCATGCTCAAGGTTCCCGATGGCACCCTGCGCGTGCTCGTCCAGGGCACCCAGCGGGTGAAGCTGGGCCCCTACGTCGCCGAGCAGCCCTACCTGGTCGCGCGGATCTCCGAGCTGACCGACGTCGTCGACGACGGCCAGGAGCTGGAGGCTCTGACCCGCAACGTGCAGCGCACCTTCTCGGAGATCATCGAGCAGATTCCCTACCTGCCCGAGGAGCTGCAGCTGGCGGTCGCCAACCTCGACGATCCCGCCGCGCTCGCCCACCTGATCGCCGGCGCCCTGCGCATCTCGGTCGAGGAGAAGCAGGAGCTGCTGGAGGAGCTGAACGTGGTCGCCCGCCTGCGCCACCTCTCCCAGATCCTCGCCCGCGAGCTCGAGGTCGTCCAGCTCGGCACCCAGATCCAGTCGCAGGTGCAGTCGGAGATCGACAAAGGCCAGCGCGAGTTCTTCCTGCGCCAGCAGATGAAAGCGATCCAGGACGAGCTGGGGGAGGGCGACGAGCAGCAGGCCGAAGTCAACGAACTACGCGAGAAAATCGAGGCGGCGAAACTGCCCGAGGACGCGCTGAAGGCGGCCGAGCGCGAGTTGGCGCGGCTGGAAAAACTGCCGCCGGCGGCGGCCGAGCACGGCGTCATCCGCACCTACCTGGAGTGGCTGACCGAGCTGCCCTGGGCGGTCGAAACCGAGGACAACCTCGACATCGCCCATGCCCGCGAGGTCCTCGACGCCGACCACTACGACCTGGAGAAGATCAAGGACCGCATCCTCGAGTACCTGGCGGTGCGCAAGCTCAACCCCGACTCGCCGGGGCCGATCCTCTGTTTCGTCGGCCCACCCGGCGTCGGCAAGACCAGCCTCGGCCGCTCGATCGCCCGCGCGCTCGGTCGCGAGTTCGAGCGCATCTCGGTCGGCGGCGTGCGCGACGAGGCCGAGATCCGCGGCCATCGCCGCACCTACATCGGTGCCCTGCCGGGGACGATCGTGCGCGCCCTGCGCGACGCCGGCACCCGCAACCCCGTCTTCATGATCGACGAGATCGACAAGATGGGCGCGGATTTCCGCGGCGACCCCGCCTCGGCGATGCTCGAGGTGCTCGACCCGGCCCAGAACGACTCCTTCCGCGACCACTACCTCGACCTCGAGTTCGACCTTTCCGAGGTGCTGTTCATCGCCACGGCCAACGTCCTCGACACGATCCCCGGCCCGCTGCAGGATCGGCTGGAGACGATCGAACTGGCCGGCTACACGCTCGAAGAGAAGAAGAACATCGCCCGCCGCTACCTGGTGCCGCGCCAGATCAAAGCCAATGGCCTGAAGTCCTCCCAGATCGAGTTCGCCGACCCGGCGCTGGTCGCGATCATCGAGGAGTACACGCGCGAGGCGGGCGTCCGCAACCTCGAGCGCCAGATCGGCACGGTCTGCCGCAAAGTCGCCCGTGACGTCGCCGAGGACAAAGTCAAGGGCAAGGCGAGGATCTCGGCCAAGCGCGCCCGTGAGCTGCTCGGTCGCCGCCGCGTCTTCGCCGAGCAGCGGCGGCGGACCAAGGATCCCGGCGTAGCCACCGGCCTTGCCTGGACGCCGACCGGCGGCGACGTGCTCTTCATCGAGGCGACCTCGATGCCGGGGTCGGGACAGCTGACGATCACCGGCCAGCTCGGCGACGTGATGCGCGAGTCGGCGCAGGCGGCGCTCTCCTACGTGCGCGGCCACTGGCGCGAGATCGCCCCCGAGCTCGCCGAGGACTGGTTCGCCAAGCACGACATCCACATCCACGTCCCCGCCGGCGCCGTTCCCAAGGACGGGCCATCGGCGGGCGTGGCGATGACCGTCACCCTCAGCTCGCTGATAAGCGGCCGCCCCGTTCGCAACGATGTCGCGATGACCGGCGAGGTGACCCTGACCGGCCAGGTCCTGCCGATCGGCGGCTTGAAGGAGAAGTCGCTGGCCGCGCAGCGGGCCGGCATCAAGCGGGTGCTGGTGCCGGAGCGAAACGAAGGCGACGTGGAGGAGATCCCTGAGCACGAGCGCAGCGAGCTCGAGTTCGTCTACCTGGACAAGGTCTCCAAGGCGATCGACGCCGCGCTGGCCTAACGCCGATGGAGGCCGGGACGCTGCGCCGCAGCAGCTTTTCGACTTACCTGGAAGCGCTCGGCGAGCTGGTGCGGACACGCTCGCGCACCTTTTGGATCGTCGCCGGCCTCACCGTGGTGGCGGCGGTGCTGCGCTTCGCCACGCTGGGGGTCCAAAGCTACCACCACGATGAGATCGTCACCGCCAGCCGCATCCTGCGCGACGGCTTCTGGCACGCGATGGACGCGGTCGGCTTCAGCGAGTCGGCGCCGCCGCTCTATTACGCGGTGGCCTGGGCCTGGACGCAGCTGACGGGCACCGGGGAGGTCGGGCTGCGCTCGGCCTCGGCGGTTGCGGGGATCGCCACCGTGCCGGTCGCCTACCTGCTCGGTGCCGAGCTGAGCAGCCGGCGCGCCGGCATCGTCGCCGCGGCCCTGGTCGCGGTCAACCCGATGCTGCTCTGGTACTCCCAGGAGGCGCGCGCTTATTCGCTCTTCGTCCTGCTCACGGCGATCTCCCTGCTCTATTTCGCGCGGGCGCTGGATCGCGGTCGGCGGCGCGACTCGATCGGCTGGGGGACCGCCTCGGCCTTGGCCCTCGGCACCCATTACTTCGCCGTCTTCCCGATCGCGGCGGAGGCGCTCTGGCTGCTGCGGCGTCGCGGCAGGGCGAGCGGCGGCGCCTTCCCGGGAATCTGGATCGTCGCGGCGGTCGGCCTGGCGCTGGCGCCCTTGGTCGTCCACCAGTCTTCCTTCGCCCACGCCGAATGGATCGGCAACTTCAGCCTCGGCCACCGTCTTTGGGAGACCGGCCTCACCTTCGCCCTCGGTGAGACCGGTGACATCATCGCCCGGCCGGAGCACCCGCTGCTGGCGGTGGTGCCGGGCCTGGCCGCGATTGCCGGCCTCGCCCTGGTCTTCCTCCGTGGTGAGCGTCGCGAACTGCGCGCCGCCACCGTCCTCCTCGCGCTTGCCGCCGTGACTTTCGCGATGCCGCTCGTCATCGGCCTGCTCGCTCCGAGCAAGGACTACGTGCTGGCGCGCAACCTGCTGCCCGCCCTGGTGCCGCTGCTGGTCGCCTTGGCGATCGGTTTCACCTTGCCGACGGCCCGTCGCCGCGGCGCCGCTCTCGCCGCGATCCTGGTCGCCTACTCACTCGGCTTCTCGGTCTGGGCGAGCCTTTCGCCGGCGCTGCAGCGGCCCGATTGGAATGCGGTCGCCGGCGCGATCGGCGAACCGACGACGCCGCGGGCGATGGTCACCTGGACCCTGGGCGCGGCGTCGCTGCGCTACTACCTCTCGACCGGGTCCTTCCAGGTCCAGCCCTCCGACGGCTTCGACTGGTGGGTCGGTGAAGTCGACTTCATCTCCGACGGTCCCGCCGCCCCACCGCCGGTCCGCCTGCTCGGGCCCGGCTTCCGCGAAGTCGGCTATGAGAAGGTCGGCCGCCTCTACGTACGCCGTTTTGCCACGGTCGGTCCGGAGCTGAGGCGGCTGCGGCTGGGCACGATCCGTGACGCCAAGCTTGGCTTCCGCACCAACGGGGTACTTCTGGACGGCATCGGACCGGGCTGACGCCGCCCGATCGAAGCGAGTTATTCTGAGTGCCCCAGGAGAATCAGCGAGGAGATGGCATGAGCAAGACCAAGGCGACCCAGGCCGCCGATCTGTATTCGACCGCCCGCGAGAACCCCTACGTGCAGCGGCTGATCGAGGACGAAGAACTGCGCGACAGCCTCAAGAACGCTTTTGAGGCAGCGAAGGGCGCTTACGGCCGCGCGACCAGCAACGGCAACACCGTCAAGGCCGTGACCAGCGACAAGAAGGTCCAGAAGGACCTCAAGGTCGCTGCCGACAACCTGCGCGACGCCACCGAAGCGCTGCGTGGGCCGAAGAAGCGCAAGAAGAGGGGCCTCGGCCGCCTCGTCCTGCTCGCTCTCGTCGGCGCCACGGTCGCCTTGGTCCTCAGCGAGGGTGCCCGCAAGACCGTCCTCGACGCGCTCTTCGGGGCAGAGGAGGAGTTCGAGTACACGTCGACGACTTCGATCAACGGCTCCTGACGGACTCAGGCGTCGCCATGCGGCGTCCTCGGTCGCTTACGTGCAGAGAGCACGCCGCGCTCCCTGCGTCCTTGCCTGGCGACGCCTGAGCCTCGTCACCTGCCGCCACTAAACTGACTTTATGGAGGCGGCAACCAAGGAGCGCGAGCTCAGCGGTGAGAAGGCCCAGCGCATCGTCGATGCGATGCGCGAGAGCGTTGCCAAGCGCGGCGCCGCGGGCTCGACCTTCGAGCACGTTGCCCGCGAGGCGGGCGTCAGTCGCGGCCTGCTCCACTACTACTTCGGCACGAAGGAGCGGCTGTTGGTCGAGGTCGTCCGTCGCGACGCCGAGATCCGCGTCGCCCGGCTCGACGAGCCACTGGCAAAAGCCGAGACCGTCGACGACGTCATCGACGTCCTGCTCGCCAGCCTCACCGACCTGATCGAGAACGAGCCGGCCTTCTTCCTCCTCCTCTACGAGCTCTTCAGCGCCGGCCGTCGCAACCCCGAAATCCAGCACGAGGTCGGCCAGCTCTTCGAGCGCACCCGCTCCCACGTCGCCGACGTCCTGCGCTCAAAGGAGCGCGAGGGCGTGTTGAAGCTCCGCTACGACGCCGAGGAGATCGTCTCCTACCTCTTCGCGATCGCCGACGGCTTCGCCCTGCAAGCCCTCTCCGACACCAGCCGCGACATCAGCGGCGGCCTGGCAGTAGCCGCCGCCTCCGGCCGTTTCCTCCTCACCTCCGAGTAGCGGTTCCCGGTACCCCTCGGGATTCCGAGTGATCGACCGCACAGACGGTTAGTTGCGGGTGCGAAAGGCTGGCTGTCCAGCCAATGCGTGACTTCATGGTCAGACTTGCCAGGTTCCTGGGGCGCCGCCGCCGCTGGGTCCTCGCGGGCTGGGTCGTGGTCGTCGCCATCGCGCTGCCGATCTCGATGCACCAGACCGATCACCTGACCGGGGGCGGTTTCGACGTCCCCGGCAGCGAATCGAAAGCGGTCAGCGACTCCCTCAAGAATGACTTCGGCGACGAAAGCGGCAACATGGCGGTGCTGCTGCAGGTCGAACCCGGCGCCGACCAGGCCCAGCGCGCGGCCGCGGTCGGTCGGGTCCGCAAGGCGGTCGCCGGGCTCGACGAAGTCAGCCTGCCGACGGCGACCGTGCGCCACGCCGAGCTGGCCCTGCGGCGTTCGGACACGGCGATGCTGCCGCTCTTCAGCGAAAAGTCCTCCGATCGCCAGATCGACTCCGCCGCCGAACTGCGCGAAGACCTGGAACCCGGTACTGCCGTCGACGGGGTCACCACCTATCTCGCCGGGCAGCCGACGATCTGGGCCGGCATGCAGGAGCTCTCCAAGGAAGACCTCTCCAAAGCCGAGGCCGGTGGCTTCCCGATCGTCGCGATCATCCTGCTCGTCGTCTTCGGCTCGCTGGCGGCGGCGGTGCTGCCGCTGGTGCTCGGCTTCGCCAGCGTGATCGTCACCGGCGCCCTGATCTACTTCCTCTCCCAGCAGATCGAGACTTCGGTCTTCGTCACCAACATGGCCTCGATGATCGGGATCGGGGTGGCGATCGACTACTCGCTCTTCATCCTCGCCCGTTATCGCGAGGAGCGAGCCCGCGGCCTCGACCAGGATGCCGCGCGCGCCGAGGCGCTCTCCACCTCGGGCCTGGCGGTGGCCTTCTCCGGCCTCGCCGTGATCGTCTCGCTCGCCGGCCTCTGGATGGTCGACAACCAGGCGCTGCGCTCGATGGCGCTCGGGGCGATGACCGTGGTCGCGATCTCGATCCTCACCGCGATCACCCTGCTGCCCGCCCTGATCGCGATGCTCGGCGACCGCGTCCTGCCCGGCGGCTTCGTCGCCAAGGCCCTCGCTTTCATCGGTCGCCCGTTCAAGGGCCTGCGCCGTGAGCGTCCCGAACGCGAGGCGTTCTGGGTGCGCTGGACCACTCGCGTCATGGCTCGCCCCTGGGTCGCCGTGATCGGTGTCTCGGCGGTGCTGTTGACCCTGGCGATTCCGCTGCTCTCGATCGAAACAGGAACCCAGGCGATCAAGCAGTTCCCCAAGGACAGCGACGTGCGGATCGGCAACGAACTCGCCTCCAAGCAGCTCGGCGGCGGCACCGACCCGGTGCAGATCGTCGCCTCCTTCAGCGATGGCGACGGGCCCGGCGCCGATCGCGCGGCGGTCGCCCGCTTTGCCCGCACGATCGAGTCGACCCCCGGCGTCAGCGCCGTGACGCGGCCCTCCTACGCCGACGACAGCGTCCTGATCCAGGCCACCCCGAGCGCACCGAGCGAGTCCGACGCGACGATCGATCTGGTCGAGCGACTGCGCGATCAGGTCGTGCCGGCTACCGCGCTGGCCCACGTGGCGACAGTCGACGTCGGTGGCGAAACGGCGCGCAGCCAGGATGCCCGCTTCCAGGTCAGCAGCTCGATGTGGAAGATCGTCCTCTTCGTCCTCGCGCTCAGCTTCCTCGTCTTGATGGTGATGCTGCGCTCGCTGCTTTTGCCGTTGAAGGCAGTGCTGATGAACCTGCTCTCGATCGGGGCCGCCTTCGGCGTGCTCGTCGCGATCTTCCAGTGGGGCTGGTTCTCCGATCTGCTCGGCTTCGAAAGCCAAGGCGCCTTGGACACGATCAACGTGCCGCTGATCTTCGCCATCGTCTTCGGCCTCTCGATGGACTACGAGGTCTTCCTGATGTCGCGCATCCGCGAGCACTACCTCGAGCACGGCGACAACGAACGGGCCGTCGCCGAAGGCCTCTCGACCAGCGCCCGGACGATCTCCTCGGCGGCGCTGATCATGACCTGCGTCTTCGGCGTCTTCGTGCTCACCGGGGTGCCCTCGATCAAGGAGCTCGGTCTCGGCTGCGCGGTTGCGATCGCGCTCGACGCGACGCTCGTCCGCCTGATCCTCGTGCCGGCGGCGATGAAGCTGCTCGGCGGCTGGAACTGGTGGTTCCCCTCCTGGCTCGACCGGGCATTGCCCGATCTCAGCTTCGAGGCCGGCAGCACCGCTGAGCCAGAGCCCGAACCGACCTGACGACGGCTATAGGCTTGCCGCATGGGTGACGATCTCGCTTTCGCGGGCGCGGCGAAGCAGGCGGAGATGGTGCGGGCCGGCGAGGTCTCGCCGAAGGACCTGGTGCAGCTCTGCCTCGACCGCATCGCCCGCCTCGATCCGCAGCTGAATTCCTTCCGCAAGGTCTTCGCCGAGAAGGCCCTGCTGGAAGCAGAGCAGGCGGAAGCGCGGCTGAAGGCTGGGGAGGAGCGGCCGCTGCTCGGCGTGCCGATCGCGATCAAGGACGAAGTCGACGTCGCCGGCGAGGTCAACACCCACGGCACCGACGGCTTCACCGAGCCCGCCAGGCAAGACTCCGAGATGGTGCGGCGGCTGCGCGAGGCCGGCGCGATCGTGATCGGGCTGACGCTGCTGCCGGAGCTGGCGATCTGCGGCTTCACCGAGTCGGCGACCTACGGCGTCACCCGCAACCCGTGGAACCTGCAGCGCACCCCGGCGGGATCCAGCGGGGGCTCGGGCGCGGCGGTCGCCGCCGGCTTGGTGCCGATTGCTTCGGCCGGTGACGGCGGCGGCTCGATCCGCCTGCCCGCTGCTTCCTGCGGGCTCTTCGGGCTCAAGCCTTCGCGTGGGCGGATCTCGCTGGCGCCCGAGGAGGACGGCTGGGGAGGGCTCGCCGTGCTCGGCTGCCTCAGCCGCAACGTGCTCGACACGGCGCTCTGGCTCGACATCACCGCTGGGGGCTCGAGCGAGCCCGGCGCTCCGGCGCCGCCGGACCGGCCCTTCGTCGAGGCGACGAAGACGCCACCCGGCAAGCTGCGGGTCGCCTACTCGACGCTCGCTCCCCGCGCCGCGGCGCCGCCCACCGTCGACCAGGTGGTCAAGGACGCTGTGGGGGATGCCGCCGAGCTGATGCGCTCGCTCGGCCACGAGGTGACCCAGCGCGATCCCGACTGGGGCATGATCGGCAACAACATCACGGCTCGTTTCCTGCGCGGTGTCGCCGAGACGGTCGAGGAAGTGCCCCACCCCGAGCGCCTGGAAAGCAGAACGCGCGGCTTTGGGCGGCTCGGCAAGTTGATCCCCGACTCCCTCTACGAGAGGGCCCTGCGCGCCCGGGAGGCGGACGCCGCTCGCGTCAACGCGATCTTCGATTCGGTCGACGTGCTGATCACGCCCGTGATGGGCGGCACGGCGCTGCCGATCCGCCGCTGGGAGGGCAAGGGCGCCCTGCGCACAGTGCTCGGCATGAGCCGCTTCTATCCCTACTGCGTGCCCTGGAACCACCTCGGCAACCCGGCGATGTCGGTGCCGATGGGCTTCGCCGCCGACGGCATGCCCCTGGCGGTCCAGGTCGTCGGTCGCCCCGGCGAGGAGGCGACCCTGCTCTCCCTGGCCGCCCAGATCGAGGCCGAGCGCCCCTGGGCCGACGCCCGCCCGCCGGGCTCCTAACCGCGGTCGCCTAGCGGAAGACCTTGCGCATCCGCGCGATCTCGCGGATCGAACCGCGGGGACGAATACGGCGGGTGAGGACCATCTTCACCGGGTTGGCGTCAGGCTTGCTCATGCCGACGAAGTCCTTCCAGCTCGCCTCCAGTGTCAGCGTCGGGTTGGGGGCTTCGCCGGGTTCCGCTCGGGTCGAGCCGTTGTCGATCACGACGTGCCAGGGGTCGGCGTCGGTAAAGCGCCATTGGTAGACGAGCGGCGAGCCGTTGGCGGCGCTCGGGTCGGCGGCGCGCTTGACGACGTCGAAGTAGATGCGCTGGGTCTCGGGCGTCGCTTCGGGAGTCAGGTCGGGCGGGCCGAGGATGCCGGCCTCCATCAGCTTCACCTGGCTCTTGGCGACGTCCTCGGCCGAGGCGTCGGGGTCGAAGGGGAAGACGCCCGCGGGCATCTCCTCGGTCGGGTAGCCGATCGTGCGCCAGCGCTGGCGGATCAGTTTGAGGCCGAAGGCGAAGATGTCCTCGAGCGTGAAGCCGTAGCACTCGGTGTAGGAGCGGTCGAAGTTCGGGGGGTAGAAGACGGCCGGCCCGTAGGGGAGCACCTCGCGCAGCAGCTCGGTCACGGCGGCACGGTTCTCCTCCCAGCCCGGCGCGCCTTCCTTGAGCAGTTCGGAGAGCACCTTGACGCCGAAGCCGATGTGCCGCTGCTCGTCGCGCGAGACGTTGGCGATGCCGGCGCTGAAGCCGGGCATCGTTTCTTCGGAGGCGAAGAAGTCCTCGATGAAGTGCTGGCCGGGCTGGGCGAGGGAGCCCTCGACGATCAGGTGGTAGAGCGTGATCGCCTGCGCGTACTTGGGCAGCGAGCGGTCCTTGGTCAGTTCCTCGGCCATCAGGTCGAGCCGGTCGAAGATGCCGCGGTAGCCCCAGTTGAGTTGGGGGAGAGTGGAGGAGAGCGTCTGCTCGAGGGTCTCGCCGCCGACGCCGATCACCTCCTTGAAGAAGCGGTGGAAGAAGATCGAGTGGCGCACCTCGTCGACCTGCTGGGTGGCGAGGAAGTAGGACTGCTCCTCGGTCGGGGCGGCGGTGATGTAGGGAGCGAGGGTGTCGGCGACCCGGTCCTCGCCGTAGAAGAACATCGAGTAGATCCACATCGCCGAGCGCCGCTGGATGTCGCTCAGCGCCGCCCAGCCGTCGCGGTCCTTGGAGAAGTCGATGTCGTAGGCGCTCCAGTTGCCGTGCTCCCAGCGTGTGTAGAGGTCCTCGTAGGT
>Ga0207682_10000037_pt1 | contig 54103 bp, 46 predicted proteins | sample KBSM63metaG_FD_184332 | JGI IMG/M metagenome (GOLD analysis project Ga0207682, IMG submission 184332) | Miscanthus rhizosphere microbial communities from Kellogg Biological Station, Michigan, USA - KBS M6-3 metaG (SPAdes) (version 2) | ecosystem: Host-associated > Plants > Roots > Rhizosphere >... | reverse complement strand
ACCGCCGGGCACCGGCGTGATCCAGCCGGCGCGTTCGCGCGCGGCGTCGAAGTCGACGTCGCCGACGAGCTTGCCATCGTCGCTGCGATTGATGCCGACGTCGATGACGATTGCACCGGACCTGATCCAGTTGCCCTGCACGAACCGAATCTTTCCCATGGCCGCGACGACGATGTCCGCCTGCCGCGTCAGCGCCGGCAGGTCGCGCGTCGCCGAATGGCAGATCGTCACCGTGCAGCGCGCCATCAGAAGCTCCAGCGCCATTGGACGTCCGACGATATTCGACTGGCCGATGATCACCGCGTGCTGCCCGACCAGGCTCTGGCCGGTCTCGGCGAGGAGCCGCATGCAGCCGTATGGCGTGCAGGGCCGCAGCGTCGGCATCTTCAGCACGAGCCGCCCCACGTTGTACGGATGAAACCCGTCGACATCCTTGCGCCAGTCGATCCGCTCGATGATCCGTTCGCTTCCGATGTGCTTGGGCAGCGGCAACTGCACGAGAATTCCGTTGACCGCCGGATCGGCGTTCAGGCGGTCGATGACGGCAAGCAACGCGCTCTCGGGCGCGTCGGCGGGCAGATCGAACGCGAACGATCGCATGCCGGCGTTCTCGGTCATCCGGCGCTTGTTGCGGACGTAGACCTGCGACGCCGCGTGGTCGCCGACCATGACGACGGCAAGCCCGGGCGGCGCGTGCCCCGCGGCCCGGCGCGCGTCGACCCCTTCCCTGACCTCGCGCGTGAGCTGGTCGGCAACGGCCTTGCCATCGAGGATGCGGGCGGTCATTCGGGACAGGCTCGGGCAGAATGGCTGCCGTGATCGAGCCTGCAATTCTAGCGGCAATCCATGCGCGGCTCGACCGCGCCCTCGCGGGACCCGCCATTCGGCTGCGGCCGTTCGTCGTCCGCGGCGTCACGGCCGGCTTTGTCGACGACGCGCGTGCCGAACGACTCGCCCGCTTCGGACCGGGCGTGTTCGATGTCGACGCGGATCGCGTGGCCCTGGCGGCGGGACTGCGTGACGAACGGTCGCGCTCCGCCGCGATGGCCGACGTCGCACGTACGCTGCGCTCGGAAGGCGCGCTGCCCGGATGGCGCGACGAGCTGTATCGCATCGCCGCCACGTTCGACGCCGAGCCCCTTTTTCACCTCGAGCGGGGCGCCGCGCGCTATTTCGGCGTTCGCACCTACGCCGCGCACGTCAACGGCATCGTGCGCACCCCGCGATCGACGTCAATGTGGCTTGCGCGCCGCAGCCCGGCGAAAGCCATCGATCCCGGCATGCTCGACAACCTCGTCGGCGGCGGCATCAGCGCCGATCTGTCCGTTCGCGACACTGTGATCAAGGAAGCGTGGGAGGAAGCCGGCATCGGCCAGGCGCTGGCAGCGACTGCGCAACCGGCAGGTGCGGTCCATCTGCTGCGCTACCTGCCGGATGGGTTGCAGCGCGAAACGGTGTTCGTGCACGACCTCGCGCTACGGCCGGGTTTCCAGCCAGTCAACCAGGACGGCGAGGCGACCGAGCACCGGCTCGTCGACCTGATGGACGCCGCACGAACGATTGCAGTCGATGCCGGACCGGAAGAAGTGACCGTCGATGCGAGCGTCGTCGTGCTCGATTTCCTGATCCGCAACGGCGACGTGCGCAGTGATCAGCCGCACTTCAGCGCGCTGGCCGCACTGCGCTACCGTGGCGCCGGCGATCCGGCGGTGCGTTAGCCATCCTTGTGCGCCCGGTCAGGCGGCGACGCGCGTGGCGGCAACAGGCGCTACGCGGTCGATCTGAAGCTCGGCGAGCGTATCGCGAACGGCGTTTACCGCATGGCGCATTTCGTCGCGGTCGATGGCACCGATGCAGCCGACGCGAAACGTCTCCACCTGCGTGAGCTTGCCCGGATACAGGATGAAACCCTTGTCGCGGACGCTGTCGTAGAACGCGCGGAACGTATAGTGCGGATCGGCGGGTGCATGGAACGTGACGATGATCGGCGCCTGGATTCGCGGATCGAGGAATGGCCGGAAGCCGAGCTCGGCCATGCCTTGCACGAGCGTCTCGTAGTTGCGCGTGTAGCGGGCGAGTCGTGCGGGCTGCCCGCCTTCGGCGATGAACGCGTCGAGTGCCGCCGCGAACGCCGCGACGACGTGCGTGGGGGGTGTATAGCGCCATTGCGTCGTCTTCTCCATGTACTGCCACTGGTCGAAGAGGTCGAGCGACAGCGACGTGCTGTTGCCGGCACATTGCTCGAGTGCCGCGCGGCGGGCGATGACGAACGCCATGCCCGGCGGCCCTTCGATGCACTTGCCCGACGCCGCGATGACCGCATCGAACGGCATCGTCCGCGCGTCGATCGCCAAGGCTCCGAACGAGCTCATCGCATCCACGATCAGGCGCCTGCCGTGACCCGCGACGACATCGGCGATCTCGCGCAGCGGGTTCAGGATGCCCGTCGACGTCTCGCAGTGAATGAGCCCCACGTGCGTGATCGATCCATCGGCGGCGAGAAGCCGGTCGACGTCCGCGGCGGTCGTCGGCACGTCTTCGGCTGTCTCGAACACGGACACGCGGCGCCCCATCATCCGCGCGAGCTTTGCGAAGCGCTGGCCATACGCGCCGTTGACGAGCACCAGCACATGGCCATCGCGCGGCACCAGCGTGTTGACGGCCGCCTCGACCGAGAACGTCCCGCTGCCCTGCATCGGAACGCACGTGTGCGTATCGCCCGCGACCACGACGTCGAGCAGGCGCTCGCGAACCTTGGCGGTGATCGCGTTGAACGTCGAATCCCACGAGCCCCAGTCGCGCAGCATCGCCATTCGCGTCGGCAGCGCCGTCGTCAGGGGACCGGGAGTCAGCAGGATCGGATCGCGACTGAAGTTGCTCATGGGATTCGCCTTTCGTATTAGGGCCTGATCAGGCGCCAGGTCAGCCGTTGCCGCGCCATGCCTGCGTGCGTCGCAGGAGCACGCGGGTCAACAGCGCATAAACCAGACAGACGACCGTCGACGTCGCGACGATCAGCGTCGCCATCGCAGCCGCGGGACCGATCTCGCCAGACTCGTCGAGGCTGACGATCGCGACCGACGCGAGCTTCGTGTCGGGTGAATACAGAAAGATCACCGCCGACAGCGTCACCATCGCGTTGATGAACAGGTAGCGCGCGATGTCCAGGATCGCCGGCAGGCACACGGGCATCGTCACGCGGAGGAACGTCTTGTAGAACGGCACCTTCAGCGAGGCCGACACGGACTCGAACTCGTCGTCGAGCGCCTTCAACGCCGTCACCGCAGTCAGGTGGCTCGACGTGTAGTAGTGGATGATCGTCGACAGCACGAGGATCGCCATGCTTCCGTAAAGAAAATTGAGCGGATTGCGCGGCGAGTTGAAGAAGAAGATGTAGCCCAGGCCGAGCACCATGCCCGGCACGGCCATCGGCATGGCAGCGAGCAGCCGGATCGCTGCGCGTGTCGCGCGCATGCCGCGCATCTTCTCCATGAGGTAGGCAGTCAGGAAGACCAGCAGTGTGCCGAAGAACGCCGTCAGAAAGCCCAGCTTGACGCTGTTGAAGTAGCTGTCGATGACGCCGCCGTCGACGAGGCCATACACGTAGTGGCGCAGGCTGAACGACAGGTCGTACGGCCACAGCTTGATGAACGACGTGTAGACGGCCATGCCCAGCACCGCGAGGATCAGCGCGCAGATGACCACGCAGTAGACGAACATCGCCGCGTCGAACCCGCGCGACGGTTGCGGCACGTAGGCAACGGCCCGTGACGAGAACTGCGATTGCTGGCTGCGCTGCATGTACGTGTCGATGGTGAACGCGAGCAACACCGGCAGCAGGAGGATCAGCCCGACGACAGCGCCCCGGTTGAAGTTCTGCTGGCCGATCACCTGCTGGTAGATGTCGATCGCCAGCACGTGGAAGTTGCCGCCGATCACCTTCGGGATGCCGAAGTCGCTGACGGTGTACGAGAAGACGACCATCGCGGCGCTGACGAGGCCGTAACGCGCCGACGGCAGCGTGATCGTGAAGAACTTACGCCACGCCGACGTGCCGAGCGACTCGGCCGCCTCGAACAACCGGCGGTCGGCGAGCAGCATCGCCGTGATGACGATCATCAGCGCGTGCGGAAAGATTGCATAGACGGCGCTGATGATGATGCCGATCGGACCATAGACCGAATGGCCCATCAGCAAGCCCTTCAGCGCCCCCTGGTTGCCGAACCACTGGATGAACGAGATCGCCGCCAGCATCGACGGCGCGAGGATCGGCGTCAGCGCGATCAACCGGAACACGCCTTTGCCCGGCATGCAACTGCGCGTCAACGCGTAGGCGAACATGAACGCAAGGGGAACGGTCACGAACGTCACCACGCTTGCGACCCAGACGGTGTTCCACGCCGATTCCAGCAGCGACGGCGACTGCAGGTACTCGCGAAACTGCGCGAGGCCGACGAATGCGCCGTCCTTATCCTGCACGCTCTTGACGAGGATCGACGCGAGCGGCGCCAGCAGGAACAGCACGAGTGCAGCACAGGCGACGAGGAGCAGCGCCTGCGCGAGCCGCTGCTGCGGATCCGCGATCGGGCGGATCTGTTGCGCGCTTGCGACGAGCGGTGGAGCGACGGTAGCCATCCGACGCTCGTTCAGGCGCGCCGGCGCCGGTTGCGCGCCATTACAAGAGCCGCATGCACTCGCGCGGCAGCCCGACGGACAGCGGCGCGCCGACCGCCAGCGCCATCCGGTCGAGGCTGTGCCGCGACAGGTTGACGACGATCGACTGCGCGGGTGCATCGGCGAGCATCACGGTCACGAGGCAGAACGCGCCGAGGAACTCGATCTTCTGGACGCTGGCGGACGCGACGTTCGACTGCTCGCTCGCGTGGCCGTTGATCATCACGTCCTCGGGGCGCAGGTAGAGCTTGATGGGCGTTCCGGGTGCCAGCCCCTCGCTGCCGAGCGCGCCGCCCAGCAACAGATCGCCGACGCGCACACGACCTTCCCCCTGCGCCACCGCCGTGATGACGTTGACCTTGCCGACGAAATCGGCGACGAACGCGGTCGCCGGCTCGCGATAGACCTGCTGCGGCGTGCCGACCTGCTCGATGCGACCGCGACTCATCACGACGATGTGATCGGCCATCGACAGCGCCTCTTCCTGGTCGTGCGTCACCATGATCGTCGTCACGCCGAGCCGCTGCTGCAGCGCGCGTATCTCGCCGCGCAGCCTAAGCCGCTCGAGCGCGTCGAGTGCCGACAGCGGCTCGTCGAGCAGCAGCAATCCCGGCGACGTCGCGAGCGCGCGTGCGAGCGCGATCCGCTGCTGCTGGCCGCCCGAGAGTTGTCCCGGATATGCCCCGCCGGCGTCGGGCAGGCCCACGAGCTTCAGCAATTCGGCCACCCGCGCCTTGATCCGCTCGCGCCCCGCGCGGCGATTGACGAGGCCGTACGCAACGTTGTCGAAGATCGTCAGGTTCGGGAACAGCGCGTACGACTGGAAGACGATGCCGTAATCGCGCTTGATCGCGGGCAGCCGCGAGACGTCGCGACCATCCTGCGTGATCGTGCCCTGGTCCTGTGTCTCCAGCCCGGCGATGATGCGCAGGAGCGTCGTCTTGCCGCAGCCGGAGGGCCCGAGAAAGGTTACGAGGCTGCCGCGCGGGACTTCCAGCGAGACGTCGTCGAGGGCCGTGAAGCGATCGAAGCGCTTGATGATGTGCCGCAGCGACAGGTAGGTCGCCGAGTCGGACGCAGCGCGATCGGTTGACGTCGGTCCCGGCATGAGTGCGAATCCCTGCAATGCGATGCAGGTGCCGCGCGGATGTTGCGCACGGCACCCGGGGTGTTGACCTACTTGGGCAGCGACTTGCCGTTGTAGCGCTTCGTCCACTCGGCGAGGATCTTGTCGCGGTTCTTCGCCGACCAGTCGAAGTCGTTCTTGATCAGCCGCTTTTCATAGTCGGCAGGGATGAACTCGAGGGGCTTCGATATGCCGGGCATCGCGACGACGGCGAAGTTGTTCGCGAACAGCGTCATCGCCTCGGGCGTCGCGAGCCAGTCCATCAGCTTCTTCGCCGCATCGAGCTTCTTCGTGCCCTTCATGATGCCGCTGGCCTCGAGGTCCCAGCCCAGGCCCTCGCTCGGGAAGATCACGTCGACCGGCGCGCCGGATTTCTTGGTCTGCATCGCGCGATATTCGAACGACACGCCGATCGGAAACTCGCCGGCACCGGCCTGCTTGCACGGCTGTGAACCGGAGTGCGTGTACACGCCGATGTTCTCGTGCAGACCGTCCATGAACTTCCACGCATCGGCTTCGCCCCACATCTGGATCCAGCCGCTGACGTCGAGGAAACCCGTGCCCGACGACGCCGGATTCGGCATGACGATCTTGCCCTTGTAGACGGGCTTCGTCAGGTCCTTCCACGATTCGGGCTTCGGCAGGTTCTGCTTCTGCGCCTCGACGGTGTTGAAGCACAGCGCCGCGCCGTACACGTCCATGCCGACCCAGCGCGGCGGGTTCTGCGAATCCCGGTAACCGGCCGGAATCTTGTCGAGCCCCTTCGGCGCATACGGCTCGAGCATCCCTTCGTTGGCGAACACGGCCATGCTCGACGCCGACGTTCCGATGACGATGTCGGCCTGCGGATTCGCCTTTTCCGCGAGCACCTTCGCGGTGATGACACCGGTCGAGTCGCGTGTGAACTTGAGCTCGACGTCCGGATAGACCTTGTTGAACGCCGCTTCGTACGCCTTGATCTGGTCGGTCTCGAGCGCCGTGTAGACGTTGAGCTGCGTCTTCTGCGCAGCGGCGTGGCCCGCACCGATGGCGAGGCCGAGACCCGCGACTGCCGACAACCAACGCAAGCGTTGCTGCGATTTCATCGTTGCTCCTTCGTCATTTACCGTTGGCAAAAGGTGCCGGCCGCTGCGGCCGGGTCCATGCAGAAACCCGCGGATGCTACGCGCGAACGCCGCGCCGGCGCAACGTTCGTTGCAATGCCGCCCGCAGGTACACGAAGCTTGCGCCGGCCGGATTGCAGATTGTTGACAATCTACACCCTGCATCGTCTAATGGCAACGTGCTGAAGCATTCGTCACCTCGCACTCGCGCCAAGGCCGCAGCCAATGCGCCAGAGCTCGCGCCGCCCGCCGCCGCCGCGGCGGGCGATGTCCCGCGCGCGCCGCGCGCGGTGGCTGACGACCACCCGATCGCACTCTTGCAGACGAACTCGCTGCCGGCACTCGTCCAGCGCGAAATCGAGCGGATGATCCTCGCGGGTGACCTGGCCGCCGGTGCACAGCTTCGCGAAGCCGAGGTGGCCGCGATGCTTGGCGTGTCGCGCGGCCCCGTGCGCGAGGCGTTTCGCGCGCTCGAGGAATCCGGCCTCGTCCGCCTCGAGAAGAACCGCGGCGTGTTCGTCCGCCAGATTGGCGTCGAGGAAGCGGACGACATCTTCGAACTTCGCGCTGTGCTCGATGAGTTCGCCGGCCGCCGCGCGGCGCAAAGAACGACATCGGCGCAGGCCGCGGAGTTGCAGGCGCTCGTCGAGGTGATGGAGTCGGCAGTGACGCGCGGCGACGTCGACGGGTATCACGACGCCAACCTCGCATTTCACGACCGGATCGTGCAGCTCGCGGGCAATCCGAAGCTGACGTTGCTCTATCGCCGCCTCGTCAACGAACTGCACCTGCACCGGCGCGCAGCGCTCAGCCAAGCCGGCATCCTGCCGGTGTCGATCAACGAGCACCGGTCGATCGTCGGCCACATCGCCGCGCGGCAGGCGGCCGCCGCAGGGCGTGCGCTGTACGAGCACGCCATGGCTAGCCGCGACCGCGTTCATCGCTCGCGCGGGATTCCTCCTCCACTGCCTCGACCGAGAAAGCCGTCGCGATGAGATCAATTGCCGTCAACGGTCGCACGTACCGGTGGCCCGAGCGACCGTTGGTCGTCGTCTGCGTGGATGGCTGCGAGCCCGATTACGTCAACCAGGCGATTTCGGCGGGCGCAGCACCCTGGCTGGCGCAGCTCGATGGCCGTGGAACGTGCCTGACAGCCGATTGCGTCGTGCCGTCGTTCACGAATCCGAACAACCTGTCGATCGTAACGGGCAGCCCGCCGTCGGTGCACGGCATTTGCGGCAACTACTTCTTCGACGCCGACGCCGGCGCCGAGGTGATGATGAACGATCCGAAATACCTGCGGACAGGGACCATCCTCGCCGCATTCGCCGACGCCGGCGCGAAGGTCGCCGTAATTACCGCCAAGGACAAGCTGCGCGCGCTGCTCGGCCACCGGATGCGCGGCGTGTGCTTCTCGGCCGAGCGCGCCGACCAGGTCACGGTGGAAGCGAACGGGATCGCCGACGCGCTGTCACTGGCCGGCATGCCCGTGCCGTCCGTCTACAGCGCCGAGCTGTCGGAATTCGTGTTCGCCGCGGGCTGCGCACTGCTCGAGCGCGATCGGCCAGACATCATGTATCTGTCCACCACCGACTATGTACAGCACAAGCACGCACCCGGAACGCCGAAAGCCAACGCGTTCACCGGCATGCTCGACCGCTATTTCGCTCGCCTCGATGCGGCAGGCGCAACCGTCGTCGTCACGGCCGACCATGGGATGAACGCGAAGACCGACGCGTTCGGCCGGCCGAACATCGTTTTCCTGCAGGATCTCCTCGATGCCGCTTACGGTCAGGACGCGACGCGGGTGATCCTTCCGATCACCGACCCGTACGTCGTTCACCACGGCGCCCTCGGCTCGTATGCGACGGTCTACGTGAATAGCAAGACGGGCGTGGATGCCGTCCGCGAGCGGATTGCCGCCATCCCCGGCATCGACATCGTGCTGCCGCGCGCCGCCGCCTGCACCCGGTTCGAGCTGCCGGAGAACCGCGTGGGCGATCTCGTGGTCGTATCTGAACGGCTCACCGTCATCGGCACGCGCCAATCCCATCACGACCTGTCGGGGCTGGATGCGCCGCTGCGGTCGCATGGCGGAATTTCCGAGCAGCGGGTGCCCCTGATCGCCAACCGTATGGCGCCGGAGCTTCCGGCGCGACGCTGGCGGAACTTCGACGCGTTCGATCTCGGGCTCAATTACCTTGCATGAACCTTGCATGACGCTTCGTCTCCCATGTTGACCGCTACGCCACCGACGCAATCCGCGCAGGGCCCGCGCGCCGAACCGATGCGCATCGCCGGCGAGCGCGTCGCGGGATCGCGGACGCTCGATGTCTGCAACCCCTACACGAACGATGTCGTCGCCACGGTCCCGCGCGCGAGCGTCGACGACGTCCGTCGCGCGTTTTCGATCGCGCGGGCCTACAAGCCGCGGCTGACGCGCTACGAGCGCTCGGAGATCTGCCGTAAAGCGGCGGCGATCATCCAGAGTCGTGCCGAGCCGCTGTCGGACCTGATCACGGCCGAATGCGGCATCTGCAAGAAGGATTCGCTCTACGAGGTGGGTCGCGCGCGCGACGTGTTCACGTTTGCCGGCAATGCGGCGCTGCAGGACGATGGCCAGGTGTTCTCATGCGACCTGACGCCGCACGGCAAGTCGCGCAAGGTGTACACGCTGCGCGAGCCCTTGCTGGGCGTCATTTCGGCGATCACGCCGTTCAACCATCCGCTGAATCAGGTGGCGCACAAGATCGCGCCGGCGATCGCGACGAACAACCGGATGGTGCTGAAGCCCACGGAAAAGACGCCGTTGTCCGCGCTCGCACTGGCTGACATCCTGTACGAAGCCGGCCTGCCGCCGCCGATGCTGTCGATCGTCACCGGCGACCCGCGCGAGATCGCCGACGAGATGCTCGTCAATCCCGACGTCGACCTCGTCACGTTCACCGGTGGCGTCGCAGTCGGCAAGTACATCGCCGCGAAGGCCGTGTACAAGCGCCAGGTGCTCGAGCTGGGCGGCAACGATCCGATCATCGTCATGGAGGACGCCGACCTCGACGAGGCAGCGACGCTCGCTGCCGCCGGCTCGTACAAGAATTCCGGCCAGCGCTGCACCGCGGTCAAGCGGATGCTCGTGCACGAGCGCGTCGCCGATGCGTTCGTCGAACGGCTGCTGGCCAGGACGCGCGCATGGACGTACGGCGATCCGTCCGATCGCAGCGTCGACATGGGCACGGTGATCGACGCCGCCGCCGCTGCATCGTTCGAAGCGAAGGTACGGGCGGCCATCGACCAGGGTGCGCGCCTCCTGTTCGGCAACGAGCGGCGCGGTGCGCAATATTCGCCGACCGTCATCGATCACGTCACGCCGGACATGGATGTCGTGCGCACCGAGACGTTCGGTCCCGTTTCGCCGGTCATCCGCTTCAAGGACATCGACGACGCGATCCGCATTTCGAATTCGACTGCCTACGGCCTGTCGTCCGCCGTGTGCACGAATCGGCTCGACTACATCACGCGCTTCGTCAGCGAGTTGCAGGTGGGGACGGTGAACGTGCGCGAGGTGCCGGGGTATCGGCTCGAGCTGACGCCGTTCGGCGGCATCAAGGACTCGGGGCTGGGCTACAAGGAAGGCGTGCAGGAAGCGATGAAGAGCTTCACCAACGTCAAGACGTATTCGATTCCATTCGGATAAAAGTGCAACGCTACTTTTGTCCGGGCGTGCAGCACTTGAATCGCGGGCGGAGCCGGACGATTCAGGGTTGAAAGAGCAAGCGAGAATCGAGTGTTGCCGGATCTAGGACCAACGTTAATGGCTGTTTGCTAGTGCAAACTTTGCTGAACCTGCTGGCGGGCGTGTCGCTCCTCGTGTGGGGCACGCACATCGTGCGAACGGGCATCCTGCGCATGTACGGCGGCAACCTGCGCCGCGTGCTGCGCCGCAGCGTGTCGAACCGAGGTTCTGCTTTCTTCGCCGGGTTGGGCGTCACCGGCCTCATCCAGAGCAGCACCGCCACCGCGCTGATCGTCGCGTCGTTCGCCGGCCAGGGGCTGATTGGCACGGCGCCGGCACTTGCGGTGATGCTGGGGGCCGACGTCGGGACAGCGCTCGTAACCGTCCTGCTGTCGTTCGACCTGTCATGGCTCGCGCCGCTCCTGATCTTCACTGGCATCGTGCTGTTCCTGTCGAGCCAGGCGGGTGCTGCCGGCCGCTTCGGCCAGATCCTGATCGGCCTTGGCCTGATCATGTTCGCGCTGCAGTGGATTTCGGTTGCGGCCAAGCCGGTGGTGCAAGCGGCCGGCGTCAAGGTCATCTTCGCGTCGCTCACTGGCGACGTGCTGCTCGACATGCTGGTCGCGGCGCTGTTCACCGTGCTGTGCTATTCGAGCCTCGCCGTCGTGCTGCTCGTCGCCACGCTCGCATCGCTGCACGTGATCGCGCTGCCGGTTGCGCTCGGCCTGGTGCTGGGCGCCAATCTCGGCAGCGGCCTGCTCGGCATGCTGTCGACGCTGCGCGCGACACCCGAGGCGCGTCGCGTAACGCTCGGCAACTTCCTCTTCAAGCTGATCGGAAGCCTGCTCGCTTATCCGATGGTCGGACACCTCGAAAGCTGGATCGCCGGCATGGAGCTCGACCCCGCGCGCGAGGTGGTGCTGTTCCACCTGTTCTTCAACGTCGCGCTCGCGCTGCTGCTCGTGTTCTGGACCGAGCGCATTGCGCGCGTCGCCGAGCGGATGCTGCCGGCACGTCCCGCGTCCGAGGATCCGGCGAAACCACGACACCTCGATCCGTCGGCGCTCGACACGCCGGGTCTCGCGATCGCGTGCGCGGCGCGTGAAGCGATGCGCATCGGCGACGTCATCGAGCACATGCTCGCCGGGATGCTGACGGTGCTGAAGACGAACGACCGCACGCTGGCGCATCAGCTGCGGACCATGGACGACGTCGTCGACCAGCTGTACACGGCCGTCAAGCTCTACCTGACGCAGATCCCGCGCGAGGCGCTCGAGCAGCGCGAAGGCCGCCGCTGGGCGGACATCGTGTCGTTCGCGATCAACATGGAGCAGGTCGGCGACATCATCGAACGAATAGTGACCGACCTCGAGGACAAGAACATCGACAAGGGGCGCAACTTCTCGGAAGCCGGGATGACGGAGATCATCGACCTGCACGGGCGGCTGATCGCCAACCTGCGTCTCGGCCTGTCCGTGTTCCTGAATGCCGATCTCAAGCACGCGCAGCAGCTCCTCGCGCAGAAGGTGCTGTTCCGCGACCTCGAGCGCGCGTACGCGAACTCGCACCTCGGCCGCCTCGCCGGCAACACGGTCGAGAGCATCGAGACATCGTCACTGCACCTCGACCTGATCTCCGATTTGCGGCGGATCAACTCGCATATCTGCTCGATCGCCTATCCGATCCTCGAGGAAGCCGGCGTGCTCGCGCACACGCGACTCAAGACGCAGGAGCCCGTGGCGCAGGACAGCACCGACGGCGCGACGTGGCAGAAGCACAAGCCCAAGACAGCTTGAATCACGGCATGGCACTCACCGTCTCCGACATCTGTCTGCTGTTCGCCCGCAAGGGAGGCCGGCTCTACGAAGGCGAGCCCGTGACGCAGCTCGAACATGCGCTGCAGAGCGCCGCGCGTGCCGAAGCGGCCAACGCCGCGCCCGCGCTCGTATGTGCAGCACTCCTGCACGACCTGGGTCACCTGCTGAACGACCACGGTGAGACCCCGACGCTGCGCGGCGTCGACGACCTGCATCAGTTCGCCGCGCTGCCATTCCTGCGCGATTCGTTCGGCGACGATGTGCTCGAGCCGATCAAGCTGCACGTCGACGCGAAGCGTTACCTGTGCGCGACGCGGCCCGGCTACTACGACGCGCTGTCGCCGGACTCCAAGCGAAGCCTCGCGCTGCAGGGTGGCATCTATTCGGCGAAGGACGCGGCCGCGTTCATCACGAAGCCGTACGCGGCCGATGCGGTCAGCGTGCGCTTGTGGGACGACCTCGCAAAAGTGGCCGATGCACCGACGCCGCCGCTTGCCCACTACGTGACGATTCTCGAAGCGGCCTCGCGGCCCGCCGCCTGACGCCGCCGGCCGCACGCGGGCAGCCCCTCACGCGTGACCGGCATATTCGACGCAAGCGACATGAACGGATGGTGATGCCGGCGCAAGAACTGTCGCTCGGCATCACGCTGGCGGTACTCGGTGCCGGATTGCTGCATGCGAGCTGGAACGCGATGCTGAAAAGCGCGCCCGGCGGCGACCCGATGCTCGACACCGCGTCCGTCGTCGCGGGATCGTCCGTTTGCGCGCTCGTGCTGCTGCCCTTCGCCGGCGTGCCCGGACCGGCCGCGTGGAAGTTCATCGCCGGCTCGTCGGCCGTCCATTTCGCCTACTACATCACCCTCGCCCACGCGTACCGGACCGGCGATCTTTCGTTCGCGTACCCGTTGATGCGCGGGACGGCACCGCTGCTCGTGACGGTGCTCGGCATCGTGTTCCTGCACGAATTGCCCACGACGCATGTCGCCGCAGGCATCGTGCTGATCTGCGCCGGCATCGTCAGCATCGCGTTCGTCCGGCGCGATCGTCACCCGCCCGCTGCAGCCGCATGGGCGTTCGCCAATGCCGCGATCATCGCGGTGTACACGCTGATCGATGGTGGCGGCGCGCGCGCATCCGGTGACGCGATCGCGTATGTCACGTGGCTGATCTTCCTCGAAGGATTGCCGTTTCTCGCCTGGATTGCGTGGCGGCGCGGCCGGCCCGCGATCGCGTACGTATCGCGCGGCTGGCGCCGCGGCATGCTCGGCGGCGCGTGCAGCCTCGCCGCCTACGGCATCGTCCTGTTCGCGATGACGCGCGCGCCGATTGCGGCCGTGGCAGCGCTGCGCGAGACATCCGTGCTGTTCGCCGCACTGATAGGCGCCGTATGGCTGAAGGAAGGCCTCGGGCCGATGCGCCTCGCCGGCGCGGCAAGCGTGGTTGCCGGCGTCGCGGCGCTCAAACTGTAACGTCACGAACTTCGAGATGACCCCTCCTTCGCACGCGCGCGTCGTCATCGTCGGCGGCGGAATCGCCGGTGTTTCCGCTGCCTATCACCTGACCAAGCTCGGCATCACCGACGTCGTGCTGCTCGAGCAGGGTCGCCTGACCTGCGGAACGACGTGGCATGCGGCCGGTCTCGTCGGCCAGACGCGCGCGAATCGCAATGCAACGCGAATGAGCCGCTACGGCATCGAGCTCTACGCGTCGCTCGAGGCCGAGACGGGATTGGCGACGGGCTGGAAGCAATGCGGCAGCGTGAACGTCGCGAAGACGCCGCAACGGATGCAGCTGATGCGGCGGCAGATGGCGCGGGCGAAGAGCTTCGGCGTGGACTTCGAATGGCTGTCGCCGGACGAGGTTCGCGAACGCGTGCCGCTGCTGCGAACGGACGACCTGACCGGCGGCGTGTGGATCCCCGGCGACGGCAAGGCCAACCCGACGGACCTCACGCAGTCGCTCGCCAAGGGCGCCCGCAATCGCGGTGCGCGGATCTTCGAAGAGGTGAAGGTGACCGCGGTCAACCGTCGCAATCGCCGCGTCGCCGGTCTCGAGTGGACGGCTGGCGACGAGCGCGGCGCCATCGCCTGCGAATGCATTGTCAACTGCGCCGGCCAGTGGGCGCGCGAGTTCGGCGCGCTTGCCGATGTCGCGGTGCCGCTGCAATCGGCCGAGCACTTCTACATCGTCACGGCGCCGATTGCCGGCGTGACGCCGGCGATGCCCGTGCTTCGCGATCCTGACGGTTACATCTACTTCAAGGAGGAAGTCGGGGGCATCGTCATGGGCGGATTCGAGCCTGTCGCCAAACCCTGGAACGTCGAGCGGATTCCGGACCGATTCGAGTTCCAGCTGCTGCCGGAAGACTGGGACCAGTTCGAAGTGTTGATGCAAAACGCCCTGCACCGGATGCCGAGTCTCGAAACGGCACAGGTCAGGATGCTGCTGAACGGTCCCGAGAGTTTCACCCTCGACGGCAACTTCCTGCTCGGCGAAGCGCCCGAAGCCGGTGGCTACTACGTTTGTGCGGGCTTCAACTCCGCAGGAATCGCCAACGCCGGCGGCGCGGGCCGGCTGATCGCCGATTGGATCTTCGCGGGCGAGCCACCGTTCGACGTCTGGGACGTGGACATCCGCCGCTTCTCGCCGCTGCACGTCAATCGCCGGCACCTGGCCGATCGCACCGTCGAATCGCTGGGTCTGCACTATGCGATGCGCTGGCCGCGCGAAGAGCTCGTCACCGTGCGCCCGTTGCGCCGCTCGCCGCTCTACGACCGGCTGAAGGTGAAGGGCGCCGTGTTCGGCACCAAGCTCAACTGGGAGCGCGCCAATTATTTCCGGCCGCTCGACGCTGCGGAAGCGCCGTACACGCTCGATACGCCGTTGTGGCTTCCGTGGATGCTCGACGAGCAGCGCGCCTGCCGCGAGAACGTCGTCGTGTTCGACCAGACGTCGTTCGCCAAATTCGTACTGAAGGGCCGCGACGCGCTTGCCGTGCTCGAGCGCTTGTGCGCGAACCGCGTCAACGTCGACGTCGGCCGCATCGTCTACACGGCGATGCTGAACGAGCGCGGATGCTTCGAGTCCGACATAACCATCACGCGGATCGCCCCTGACGAATTCTTCATCCTCACCGGTTCTGCACAAGCAACGCGCGACTTCACGTGGATCGAGCGACACATCGGCGCCGACCAGCACGCGGTGCTCGTCGACGTGACGAGTGCGTATTCGGTGCTGTCGGTCATGGGACCGCGCGCAGACGCCCTGCTGCAAACGCTGTCCGGCGACGACCTTTCGAAATCCGCGCTGCCCTTCTCGACGACACGGCAAATCGACGTCGGCTACGCGCGCGCGCGCGCCGCGAAGATGAGCTACGTTGGCGGCCCCGGCTACGAGATTCACGTGCCGACCGACCAGTGCGCAACGCTCTACGATGCGCTGTCCGCTGCGGGGCCCGCCTTCGGCCTGCGCGACGCCGGTTATTACACGCTCGACGCGCTGCGGATCGAAGCGGGACGTCGCGCGTGGGGCGCCGACCTGTCGCCGGACGAGACGCCGCTGGAGGCCGGGCTGTCCTATGCGGTTGCGTTGGCCAAGCCGGTCGATTTCATCGGCCGCGACGCGCTGCTGCGCCAGACCGAGCGCGGCGTGACGAAGCGTCTGGTCCAGTTGACGCTCGACGATCCGGCAGCATTTCCATGGGGCGGCGAGCCGGTGCTGATGGACAATCGCTATGTCGGCGAGCTGACGTCGGCCGGCTACAGCCGAACGTTCGGGCGCGCCGTCGCATTCGTCTACGCCCGCTCGGCCGATGCCGACACGCCGTTGACCGACGCCGCGATCGACAATGCGCGCTACGCCGTCGACATCGCCGGCACGCTGCATTCGGCAACCGTACACCGGGAGACGATTCGACCATGACCGCCGCGCATCGCGTCGTTCCGCCCGCACGCCGCGGGCGTACGCCGTCGCGCCCCGGTACCGAAACCGCGCAGGTGCAAAGCCTGACGCGCGGCCTGTCGATTCTCGAGTGCCTCGCCGGCACCGAAGGCGGATTGACGCTGACGGACATCGGCCAGCGCGTGGCACTGCCGCCGTCGACGACGCATCGATTGCTGGCGACGCTACAGAAGATGGGCTACGTGTACCAGGCGGATGACCTCGGCCTCTGGTACATCGGCCTGCAGGCATTCACCGTTGGCTCGAGCTTTCTGGCCAACCGCGACTTCGCGACGCAAAGCCACGCCTACATGCGCAGGCTGATGGAGCAGTCCGGCGAAACGGCAAACCTCGCGATCCTCGACGGCACCGAGGCGGTGTTCATCGATCAGGTGCAGTGCCGCGAGACGATGCGCACGATCGTCAAGCTCGGCAGCCGCGTTCCGCTGCACGCATCCGGTGTGGGAAAGGCCATCTTCGCATCGCTCCCCGACGACCAGATCGATGCGCTGCTCAAGGTCAGGGGCTTGCCGCGCATCACCGACAACACGATTACGTCGCCGGAGACGATGTGGGCGAGCATTCGTGTCATTCGCCAGCGCGGCTGGTCGTTCGACGACGAGGAACACCTGCCGGGGACGCGCTGCGTCGCGGCGCCGATCTACGACGAGCACGAGGAGCCTCTCGGCGCAATCTCGCTCGCCGGACCTTCCACACGGCTACGCGACGAGCGGATACGCCAGTTGGGACCCGTCGTCTCGCATTTCGCCGAGGAGATCACGCGCAGGCTCGGCGGTCGCTGGCCGCACCCGCATTGAAGCGCTAGCGGCGGCGTATGGCACGCCGGCGCTGCAGCGCTGCGTGGAGCGCTTCAGCGGCCGGCCATCCGCACCCAGCGTCGTGCCAGCGCGGGCTGCGGTGGCGGCGACCAACGCGCGAGCAGATCGTCCATCGCGCCAAAGTCGTTGCAGACAAGCACGGTATCGCAACCGGCGTCGAGCGCCGCGACGGCACGCGCGACGATATCGCCCGCCGAGTGCGCGCCTGCCATTTCCAGATCGTCGGAGAACACGAGACCGTCGAACGCAAGCCGTCCGCGCAGGATGTCGGTGATCCACAACCGCGAGAATCCCGCGGGCTGCGCATCGACCGCCGGGTAGACCACGTGCGCGGGCATGATCGCCGGGAGATCCTGCTGGATCAGCGCCGCGAACGGCACGATGTCCGTGCGCAAAATGTCGTCGAGCGCGCGAGTGTCAATCGGAATGTCCACGTGCGAATCGGCGGAAACGTAGCCGTGTCCGGGGAAGTGTTTGCCGACACCGGCGCAGCCACCGCTCGCGAGTCCGCGCAGCAGCGCACCGGCGAGGTCGGCGACGATCACGGGATCGGCGTGGAACGCGCGATTGCCGATCACTTTGCTTGCGGCGTAGTCGAGATCGAGCACCGGCGTGAAGCTGAAGTCGACGTCGTGGGAACGCAACTCGCGGGCGATCGTCATCCCATGCTCGAAGGCGGCGGCGTTGGCCGCAACCGGATCGCTATCCCAATGCTCTCCTAACGTGCGCATCGGCGGGATCGCGGAAAATTCGCCGTCCCGAAACCGCTGCACGCGACCGCCTTCGTGGTCGACGGCGATCAGGAGCTCCGGCCGTACGGCACGGATCGACGCCGTGAGCGCGCGCAACTGCGTCGACGACGCGAAGTTGCGCGCGAACAGGATGACGCCGCCGACGCGTGGATCGGACAGGCGCGCACGATCGGCATCGGTCAGCGTCAGCTGCTCGACGCCGAGCATGATCGGTCCGCGCGGCGCGCTCATGTCGGCCACCTCATAACGGCGCGCTCCGCCGCCGCCCCCTGCGGGCCTCGGCTTCGCCCGGCGCGCTCATGCCGCCGCCCCTGCGGGCCTCGGCTTCGCCCGGCGCGCTCATGCCGCCTGCCGCATCAGCGCCTTCATCTCGCGTACGGCTTCCCGCAAGCCGACGAAAACGCTGCGCGCGACGATCGCGTGGCCGATATGGAGCTCGCGCACGCCGGGAATCGCGGCAACGGGCTGCACGTTGACGTAGTTCAGCGCGTGTCCGGCGTTGAAGCGCATACCGAGATCCCGAATCGCGCGGCCGGCCGTGCGGATGCGGTCGAGCTCGACGAGCACCGCGGTGCTTTCGGAATCGCGACCTTTCGCGTGATAGGCGTGCGCGTAAGGTCCCGTGTGAATCTCGCAGACGCGCGCGCCCGCGCGCGCCGAGGCTTCGACCTGCGGCAGTTCAGCGTCGATGAACACGGACGTCATGATTCCCGCTGCGGCCAACCGGTCGACGGCCGCCTTGATCTTCCCCTCCTGGCCCGCGACGTCGAGTCCGCCCTCCGTCGTGACTTCGGCGCGCCCCTCGGGCACGAGCATCGCCATTTCCGGGCGCAGCTGGCACGCGATGCCGACCATCTCGTCGGTGGCCGCCATCTCGAGATTCAGCTTGATATGCACGAGGTCCCGGAGACGCCGCACGTCTTCGTCCTGGATGTGTCGGCGATCCTCGCGCAGGTGCACGGTGATGCCATCCGCACCGCCGAGGTGAGCTTCGACGGCCGCCCACACCGGGTCGGGCTCGTACGTGCGCCGTGCCTGCCGCAGCGTTGCAACGTGGTCGATGTTGACGCCGAGCTCGATCATGGTTTGTCACCGAAGGGGGTGGGGTGCTATCGAATTCACTTATCGTCTTCCAAGGCCGCGAGGTCCTGCACGACACGCCGGCTGAAAATGCGGCGCTCCTCGAGATAATGATCGAGCACGCCGCGCATCAACCGTTTCGCCTCCGTCGCGGTATCGCTGTCAGGATACCGCTCGGTCGCGAGCGCAATCAGCGTCGTGCCGCGGACGACGGGGAACGCTGCGTGCGGCTCGGCGACCAGCCGCCGCGGTCCGCGGTCGAACGCGTAATGGTAGCGTTGCGCCGGATCGATCGGTGCGCGGGTGTCGACATCGTGGTCGAGCACGAGCGCATAACCGAGCTCGGCGAGCAGCCGTACCTCGAAGCGGCGCAGCGTCACCGCCTGCGCCGCCGGCCGCGCGTCATGGGTGAGCGCCAGCAACGTTTCCGCGTAGGCGTTCCACAGCACCGGATGCGGATCCTCGCGAGGCAGGAGCTTCAGCAGCAACTCGTTCAAGTAGAAGCCACAAAGCAATGCGGCACCACCGGGCAGCGGAAAGCCGCCTCGCCATTCGGCCTTCACGAGCGTCTTGAGCTCGGCGGTGCCCGCCCACGACAGCGTCAGCGGCTGGAACGCCTGCAAGACGCCGCGGAGCTCCGACCGCGGTCGCTTCGCACCGCGCGCGACCAGCGCCACGCGCCCGTGCTCCTCCGTGAGCGTCTCGACGATGACGCTCGTCTCGCGATACGGATACGTGTGCAGCACGAACGCCGCCTGCTCGTCGCGGCGCTCACGGAGCGTCTTCATCGCCATCGGCAGATGCGCTCCTCACCGCTCATGCCGCGACTCGTTTCGCATGCTCGCGCACTAATAGCCCAGCCTGGTCAGCATTGCGTCGCTGTCCGACCAGCCGCTCTTGACGCGAACCCAGACGTCGAGAAACACGCGACCACCGAACAGCGCCTCCATGTCGCCGCGCGCTTGCGACGCGATCGCCTTCATCCGCGCTCCGCCCTCGCCGACCAGGATCGCCCGCTGGCTCGACTTGTCGACGAGCACCGTTGCGCGGATCCGGCGCAGCTCGCCTTCGTGCTCGAAGCTTTCGATGACAACGGCGGTCGAGTACGGGATTTCGTCGCCGAGTTGCCGAAAGATCTTCTCGCGGATGAATTCGGCGGCCAGGAAGCGCTCGTCGCGATCGGTGAGCTCGTCGTCCGTGTAGAGCAGCGGCCCCGGCGGCAGATACTGCGCGATCGCTTCCTTCAGCGCCGGCAGATCGGTGCCGCGCTCGGCCGAGATCGGCACCAGCGCAGCGAACTCGCGCAACGCGGCGATCTCGGCGATGCGTGGCAGCAGTGCGCGCTTGTCCTTCAGCGTGTCGATCTTGTTCAACGCGACGATCACCGGTACTTGCGCAGGCAGCAGATCCGCGACGGCGCGATCGGCCGCCGTGAAACGCGCTGCGTCGACGACAAACACGATGACGTCGACGTCGGCGAGCGTCTCACGAACGGCGCGGTTGAGCCGCTCGTTGAGCTTCGATGCGTGACGGGTCTGAAAGCCCGGCGTGTCGACGAACACGAACTGAACGCCGGGCTCGGTGCGTATTCCGGAAATTCGATGGCGCGTCGTCTGCGGCTTTTTCGACGTGATGCTGATACGCGCACCCACGAGCGCGTTCAGCAGGGTCGACTTGCCCACCGACGGCCGTCCGACGATCGCGACGTGACCGCAGCGCTGCCGAACGTCGGGGTCAGCCACGTGCTTGCGCGTCTCTTGCGGCAATGGCGGTGAGCGCATCGGTCGCGGCGTCCTGCTCGGCGGCGCGGCGGTTGCCGCCCGTCCCGCTTCCGACGATGGACAGCGCGGGAATGCGGCACTCGACCGAGAACACCTCCATCGGCGACTTGCCGGTGGTCGTGACGAGCGTGTATTCGGGCACCGGCAGCCGCTGCGCCTGAAGGATTTCCTGCAACTGCGTCTTGGGGTCCTTGCCGAGCGTCGACGGATTCGCGTCGTGAAGCCGTTCGCCGTAGCAGGCGAGGACCGCGCGGGTGACTGCATCGAGCCCGGCGTCGAGGAAAATTGCGCCGAACACGGCCTCCATCGCGTCCGCAAGCATGGAGGCACGGTCGGGCACGCCAGCCCTCGATTCCCCTTCCCCGACGCGAAGCACGGCCGGAAGCCCGACTGTCCGCGCGACGCTCGCCAGTGCCGCTTCGTTGACGAGATGGGCGCGCATGCGAGTCAGTTTGCCTTCCGGCGTCGCGGGAAACCGGTCGTACAGAATCCGCGCGATGACGAGCCCAAGCACTGCGTCGCCGATGAACTCGAGTCGCTCGTTGTGCGGAACGCCGTAGCTGCGGTGAGTGAGCGCCTGGCGCAGCAGGCTCGGGTCGGTGAACGCGTGCTCGATCGCGATGCGCGCGGACTCGCTCACATGCGCTAGCCTCGCGTCGAGCGCGCCTCGAACTCGAGCAGAATGCTGGCGTTGCCGATCATGTGCAAAACCTTCTGCCAGGACAGCGTCGCGACGACCAGGTTGCCTTCGCGGCCAACGATCACGTCTCCGGCATTGACCGCGTCGACGTAGTCGGCGGAAAGGCGCCGATCCATCGACCGCTTGATTTCGGCGATGGTCGGGTTCTGCACCTCGAGCATGGTCTGGTCGAGCGCCTTCTGGACGGTAAAGTACTCTATGTACGAGGGCCCGACGCGAAACGCGATCAGAGCGACGGTGATGACGACGACTGTCGTGAACAGGAATCCTGTCATCGACAATCCACGCTCTTTTTGAGCCACGCTGCCCCTCCCCGTCACGCGTCAGCGGATGCCGCTGCCGACGCGCTTGAACGCAAAGGACGCGATGTCGTCCCAGTTGAACCAAATGAAGAATGCCCGGCCCCTGACGTGGTCGTCGGGCACGAAGCCCCAATAGCGGCTGTCATCGCTGTTGTCGCGGTTGTCACCCATCATGAAATAGTGACCCGCAGGCACCCGGCATTTGAAGCCGCGCTCATTGTAGTCGCAATTTTCGCGCCCGGAAAACGGCCGCACGTTGGACGGATAGACCGGCTGGGCGCTCTTGTTGACGCCGATCGTGTGCGCGCGCGACGCCTCGCCGTCGGTCTTCTCGATACTTCTTTCGAGCGTCTCGAAGCGCAGGCCTTCCAGGTAACTGTACGAAGAATCGGGCTGCTGCGGCCACGGCGTGCCGTTCACCGTCAGCGCCTTGTCGCGATATTCGACGACGTCGCCGCCGACGCCGACGACCCGCTTGATGAAATCCTGCGACGGATTCAGCGGGTAGCGGAACACGACGACGTCGCCCCGCTTCGGATCGCCAAGCGGGATGATCTTCTGCTCGATGACGGGCAGCCGGATGCCGTACACGAACTTGTTGACCAGGATGAAATCGCCAACTTCGAGCGTAGGCCGCATCGACGACGACGGTATCTTGAACGGCTCGGCCAGGAACGAGCGCAGCAGGAACACGACCAGCAATACCGGGAAGAACGACTTCGCGTATTCGACCCAAACCGGCTCGGCGGCGCCTGCGCTGCGTCGTTTCGCAAGCAGCAGCCGGTCGAGCAGCCAGATGACGCCGGTGACGGCGGTCAGCACGAACAGGATCAGGGCAAAATTCATCGAGGATTGACGTGAGTGGGTGAATGACGCGACTGCCGGCGCCTCGCGGCGCGCGGCATTGTCGCATGGGGCGTCTCGCTACTTGTCGCCCACCTGGAGGATCGCGAGGAACGCTTCCTGCGGAATCTCGACGCTGCCCACCGATTTCATCCGCTTCTTGCCGGCCTTCTGTTTTTCGAGCAGCTTTTTCTTGCGCGTGATGTCGCCGCCGTAGCATTTGGCGAGCACGTTCTTGCGCAACGCCTTGATCGTCTCGCGGGCGATGATCTGTGCGCCGATCGCCGACTGCACGGCGACGTCGAACATCTGCCGCGGAATGAGCGAGCGCATTTTCGACGCGACCTCGCGGCCGCGATAGTTGGCGACCGACCGGTGCACCATTACCGACAGCGCATCGACACGCTCGCCGTTGATCAGAATGTCGAGCTTGACGACGTCGGCGGCGCGGAACTCCTTGAACTCGTAGTCGAGCGACGCGTAGCCGCGCGACACCGACTTCAGCTTGTCGAAGAAGTCCATCACCACTTCCGCCATCGGCAACTCATAGGTGAGCAGCACCTGTCGTCCCACGTATTGCATGTTCCGCTGCACGCCGCGCTTTTCCGTGCACAGCGTCAGCACCGGCCCGACGTAGTCCTGGGGCATCAGGATCGTCGCCGTGATGATCGGCTCGCGGATCTCCTCGATCTTGGATGGATCGGGAAGCTTGGATGGATTCTCGATTTCGACGACAATTCCGTCGCGAGTGAGCACCTGGTACACGACCGTGGGCGCCGTCGTGATCAGGTCCATGTCGTACTCGCGCTCGAGCCGCTCCTGGACGATGTCCATGTGCAGGAGGCCGAGAAAGCCGCAGCGGAAGCCGAAGCCCAGCGCCTGCGACACCTCCGGCTCGTAGTGCAGCGATGCGTCGTTGAGCTTCAGCTTGTCGAGCGCGTTGCGCAACGCTTCGTACTGGTTCGACTCGACCGGGTAAAGGCCGGCGAACACCTGCGGCTTCACTTCCTTGAATCCCGGCAATGCAGCCTTCGCGGGTCGCGCCGCGCTGGTCACGGTGTCGCCGACCATCGCCGCCTTCAGCTCCTTGATGCCGGCGGTGATGAAGCCCACGTCGCCCGCCGCGAGCTCGTCGCGCGCGGCCGAGCGTGGCGTGAACACGCCCACCTGCTCGCAGATGTAGCTGGCGCCCGACGCCATCAGCAGGATCTTGTCGCGCGGCTTCAGCGTGCCCTGCATCACGCGCACCAGCATGACGACGCCGACGTAGTTGTCGAACCACGAGTCGATCAGCAGCGCCTGCAGCGGCGCATCGCGGTCGCCCTGCGGCGGCGGCACGCGCGCGATCACCGCTTCCAGGATGTCGTCGATCCCTTCACCGGTCTTGGCACTCGCGCGGATCGCGTCTTCGGCGACAATGCCGATGATGTCCTCGATCTCGTCGATCACCCGCTCGGGCTCAGCGGACGGCAGGTCGATCTTGTTCAACACCGGCACCACTTCGACGCCCTGCTCGATGGCCGTGTAGCAGTTCGCAACGGTCTGCGCTTCGACGCCTTGCGATGCATCGACGACGAGCAGCGCGCCCTCGCAGGCGGCGAGCGATCGCGACACCTCGTACGCAAAGTCGACGTGGCCCGGCGTGTCGATCAGGTTCAGCCGGTACGCAAGTCCGTCGCGCGCGACGTAAGTGAGCGCCGCCGTCTGCGCCTTGATCGTGATGCCGCGCTCGCGCTCGAGGTCCATCGAATCGAGCACCTGGGCTTCCATTTCGCGATCGGACAATCCGCCACAGCGCTGGATGAACCGGTCGGCAAGCGTCGACTTGCCGTGATCGATGTGCGCGATGATCGAGAAATTGCGGATGTTCAGCATGGGAAAAGTCAAAGGGCACCCGCCTGCGGTGCCCTTTCAACGCGAGGCCGGCGTGGTGACGGCCGCGCAGGGAGGTGCCGCGGTAACCGGCGGCCCTAAAACATTGAATTCTATCGGAAACCTATCATCAACGCGACTGCTGCGTTGCATCGCGCAATGCGTTCTCGACGCCGGCTGTGTCCAGCCGGTAATGACAAAGCTCGACGCCATCGATTGAGCCATGCAGCAGCACCGGCACGAGGTCGCCGAAACGCGCCTCGATCGCGGCGTCGGCGTCGACGTCGATCTCCGTGATCGTCGCGCCCGCCGCTTTCGCAAGCGGGCGCAGCGCGTCGCGCATCTCGTCGCAGAGATGGCAGTACGCGCGGACGAGGAGCGTGAGGTGGACCGAATCGTTCCTCAACCAGAGCCCCGGCCGCTTCTCGGCCTCCTTGCGCCGGCTGTTCTCGCGAGCAGTTGCGTGTCGGCCTCGCGCGCCGACTCGCGCTTGCCGTCGATCCCCACTTCGTGGGGCCGCTCGCCGGCCGCTCGCGGCGCCGTCATCACTCGCCGTTGCTGAGCTTCAATGTCGTATAGAACGAATTGTCGCCGCGACGTACCTGCAACGTGACCGACGCGCCCTTGTCGAGCTTCGCGAGGATGTCGTTCACCTGCGCGGCGGACTTCGCCTCGGCGGGCACGCCCTTCTGGATGATCGCCAGGATCACGTCGCCCGGCTGCACGTTGCCGCGCACGACGCCGACGACGTCCTCGATCAGCACACCGCCCGACTTCAGGTCGAGTTCCTTGCGCTGCTCGTCGGTCAAGTCGGACAGCACGAGCCCCATCCGGTTGGGCTTCGCCTTCTCCTTCGGCGAGGGGGTGCCGCGCCGCGGTTGCGCCGACGCGACATCCTCCTTCATCTCGGCGACGATGACGGCGAGGTCCTTCTGCACCCCCTTGCGCCATACGGTCAGCGTGATCTTCGTGCCCGGCCGGATCGCGGTGATGATCCGCGGCAGGTCGTTCGACGACCGAACGTCGCGGCCGTCGACCTTCAGGATGATGTCGCCGGATTCGACGCCCGCCTTGGCCGACGGCCCGTCCTTCTCGACGCCGTTCACAAGCGCACCGCTCGCCTGCTTCAAGCCAAACGCTTCCGCCGACTCTTTCGTCAGCTCCTGGATCTGCACGCCGATGCGCCCGCGCGTCACGCGGCCTTTTTCGCGCAACTGGCTCACCGCGTTCATCGCGATGTCGATCGGCACCGCGAACGCGAGCCCCATGTAGCCGCCGGTCCGCGAGTAGATCAGCGAATTGATGCCGACGACCTCGCCCTTCATGTTGAACAGCGGTCCGCCCGAGTTGCCGGGATTGATCGCCACGTCGGTCTGGATGAACGGCACCAGGTTTTCCTGCGGCAGGTCGCGACCCTTCGCGCTGACGATGCCGGCCGTCATCGTGTTCTCGAGGCCAAACGGCTTGCCGATCGCCACGACCCATTCGCCGACCTTGAGCTTGTCGGGATCGCCGATCGAGACTTTCGGCAGATCCTTCGCTTCGATTTTCAGGAGCGCCACGTCGGTTCGCTTGTCGGTGCCGATGACCTTCGCGATGAATTCGCGCTTGTCGGTGAGCCGCACGGTCACTTCGTTCGATTCGTCGACGACGTGGGCGTTGGTGACGATGTAGCCATCGGCCGAGAAGATGAAGCCCGACCCCGTCGACTGCGTCTCGAATTCGCGTTGCTGGCCGCCGCCGGGACCGTTGCGGGGAATCTGTCCGAACCGGCGGAAGAACTCATAGAACGGATCGTTCTCGTCAATGTCGGGTGCGCGCTGCCGGCGCGCCTTCTGCGTGACGTCGATCGACACCACGGCCGGGCCCTGGCGTTCGTAAAGATCGGTGAAATCGGGCAACAGGCCCGGGCGCCCCTGCGCGAGCGCCAGTGACGGCGCCACGAGCGGCAGCAGCGCGACGAGCGCGGCACCAAACGCGGTGACGAGCGGTTTTGCGGGCGAGAACATGACGTTCCTCTTGTCGGTCAGGTGATGGACGGTGCGGTGAACAGTCAGCGCCGGGTGACGGAATGGGCGATCTGGCGCACGGTCGCGCCGGGCGTCTCGCCCATTACGGTAATCAGGTAGTCGTCCTGCTTGACGCTGTACACGTTGAGCCCGCCTTTCTGCAGGAAGCCCGCGGGCGCGGCGCCGCTTGCGAGCGGCTCGATGAACACGCTGATGGAGACGAGGCCGTCGGAGTAGACGAGATGGGCAACGCGCTCGCGGCGTCCGCGCAGCTTGCGGAAGCCTTCCATGATCTTCTCGAATCCGGGCGGCATCCGCGCGACCATCCAGCCGGTGGCCTGCTGAACGACGTCGCCCGCCGCGCTTTCGAGCGTTTTCCAGTCGGGCGGAACGACCGGCCACGACGGCTCGACCATCGCGCGCTCGATGCGTGCATTGATCGTCAGGTCGGAAAACGCGAACTGCTCGATGGGCTCGCCGCGTTCGTTCAGCACGCGCGCCTTCAGCAGGAGGCCGGTGGCACCGTCGGACCAGAAACGGTGGCCATAGCGCAGCCCATCCTTCGGTTCGAACACGACCACCTGCACGGGCCGGCCACCCACGCGATCCTCGCCGACGACGCGAAACGCGTAATAGCGCGACAACGACTGCTGCTGCTCGGCCGATAACGACGGGAACACGTTGCGGAACGTTCCTGGTTCGACGCGGACCAGCTTTGCATCGGGGTAATAGCAGCGGACCTCGCCGTCGTTGCGCACGACCTCGCGCGCCGGTCCGTCGAGGTTGACGAGCTTCGCGAACTCGCGGTTATCCAGGTATAGATGAGTGATCCGCGACGACTCCACGCGGGGACCGATCTGGTAGACGATCGTGCCGACGTAGTCGAGCTGGCGCGCCGCCTGCGAGGCGCGCGCGAGCCACTGCATCGCGTCGTCGGCGCGCGCACCGGTCGCGACGAGCGCCAGCACAAATACGGCCGGTGCGAACCGGCCGGCGAGGAACCACGTACTGCGCAACGCGCGCTGCATCGATCGTCGAAGGGTCAGTAGGCGCGCGCGTTCATTCGGGGACGGCAGAACGGAGCGGCGGTGCCGTCGCCGCCACGTCGCGCAGGTAGGGCCCGACGCTCTGCAACGCATTCGCCGGTGCGTATTCCTGATGCGCCAGCAGGTAGTCGGCGGGAACGGTGATCTGCCGGGCCTGCGCCGCGCGCACTCCACCCGCTTCGCCGGCCTTCGCAAAGCCAGCCGGCGTCGCGTCGATCAGCGAGTAGGCGGTCCAGCCAACGACGGTAAACGCTGCGACCGATGCCGCTGCCGCCCAGGCCCAAGACGCCGCGCGCGAAGCGGACGACCCACGCGGCGCCAGCACGGTCGGCTCGGCGACGAGTTGCCGCGCCACCGCCATCCCGATGCCTCGCGTCACGGCGGGCTCGCCGCGCAGCGCATCACCGATCGTGTGGTAGCAACTCCACGTCGCCATCGCGGCATCGCTTTTCAGCGTCACCCAAAGGCTGTCCATTTCCGCCGCGTCGACATCGCCATCCATCAGACGCGAAATTCTCTCGTTCATCACCATCTCCGGTTTTCATCGGTGCCGAGCAGCGGCCGCAGATCGGCCGCAATCGATTCCCGTGCGCGAAAGATCCGCGACCGCACGGTGCCGATCGGACAATTCATGACGCTTGCAATTTCCTCGTAGCTCAAACCCTCTATCTCACGCAGCGTGATCGCCGTGCGCAGGTCGTCGGGCAACCGCTCCATCGCGCGATTCACCGTCGCGGCAATCTGCTTCCCCAGCAATTCCGCTTCCGGGGTCGCCGAATCCCGCAACTGCTCGGCATCCTCGAAGCTTTCGGCATCCTCGTGGTCGAAACCCGTCGACGTCGGCGCCCGCCTTCCCATGGCGACGAGGTAGTTCTTCGCCGTGTTGATCGCAATCCGGTACAGCCACGTGTAGAACGCGCTGTCGCCCCGAAAGCTCGGCAGCGCGCGGTAAGCCTTGATAAAAGCCTCCTGCGTCACGTCCTCGACCTCCGCCGGGTCGCGTACCAGCCGCGACAACAGCCGTCCGAGCTTCCGCTGGTACTTCGCCACCAGCAGCTCGAAAGCGCGCTTATCACCCCGTTGCGCTCGCAGCACGAGCTCATGATCGACTTCGCGATCACCCATCCGCGGGCAGTCCCTGATTCATTTCGTTGTTATGCCCGCCGAACGGCGGGCGCGGCTGCCGGCGGCGCCGCCACGACCCCCGGGAGGGTGCCGTGGAAGCCACGTGGCGCACACTTGCAGCAACAGACCATTTGGCGCGTTCCAAGTTCAGCGTCTTTAGGTGCGGGAAATCGCGGAAAGCGACGATTGTGGCGACAAAGCCACGGCCGGACGCACTTCGCCCGTTTCGATGCCTCGATAGTTGCGAAGCGGCCGCCGGGCCCAAGGCGCCAGAGCCGTACGGGCCGTGGCGTCGAGCACGCCGAGCGCGTCGAGCACGGCAACGATCGCCGGATACAGGCCGCGCTTCTGTCCGTCGGCGACCTTGATGGCAATGCCGATACCTTGGCTGCGGATGCCGATCGCCTGAACGCCTTCGGCGCCGATCTTGGTGACCCAATCGCCGCGGCCCGCCTGCATCAGCGCGAGATCGCTGCGGCGCTCGCCCGACACCATTTCCGGGTGGGCGATCATCGCGTTCGCCAGCGCACGCGGCGCCGTGCCGTAGTCGGCGTCGACCTCGGCGCTCGCGAGCCGGGCGAACGCCCCCGCCAGCGACGCCAGCGGTACGGCGTAGTTCGGTGCCGAGCAGCCGTCGATGCCGGCGATGAGCCTCGCCTCGGCAACACCGGTAAAGCACGCGACCGCGCGGCGGATCGCCTGCTGCAGCGGATGGTCGAACGCCAGATAGTCGGCCTTGTCGTGACCGCATTGCACGCAATAGGCGAGCATCGCGCTGTGCTTGCCCGAGCAGTTGTGCTGCAGCGTCGAATAGGGCGGTGGCGGCGGCACCTCGCCCCGCGCCTCGTAGAACCCCGGCGCGTGCGTGCCGCATTGCAGGTCCGCCGCCGAGCAGCTGGCACGCGCGAGCATGTCCGCCACCGCTTCGACGTGGCGCGGCTCGCCGGAATGACTGGCGCACATCAGCGCCACCTGTGCGGCCGAGTAGCCGAATCGCGCCACACCGTCGCCGGCCGCGAACGGCAGCGCCTGCAGCGGCTTCAGCGCGCTGCGGGTAAACGTCAGCGTGTACGGATCGCCGGCCGCGTGCAACACGCGACCTTTCCGATCGACGACGGCCACGGCGCCCGCATGGACGCTCTCGACGACGCCACCGCGCGTGGCTTCGGCCAGAGGTACATAGGCGGCGGGAACGGTGACTTGGGGCACGAGAGCAATCGCGGGCAAACCCGCATTATCGCCTATCGGGCATGCCCGGTCTTCCGCCGGGTGGTGGCCGACTGTCAGCCGGCGTCCGGCGCAAGCGCCACGCGGATCTGCTCGAGCGCGGCCGGATCCTCGATCGTCGTCAGGTCGCCCGGGTCCCGCGCCTCGGCGAGCGCCTGGATCGACCGGCGCAGCAGCTTTCCGGAGCGCGTCTTCGGCAGCAGCGACACGAAGTAAACCGTCGACGGCCGCGCGATCGCGCCAAGCTCGCGATCGACCGTCTGCATCACCTCGCGGCGCATCGTCTCGGCGGCCGCTGTGTCAGCGATGCGCGAGGCGTCCTTGACGACGCAAAACGCGATCGGCACCTGTCCCTTGAGCTCGTCGTGAATCCCGACGACGGCAACCTCGGCAATGCCTGCGTGCGCCTGCACCGCCTCCTCGATCTCGCGCGTGCCAATCCGGTGGCCGGCGACGTTGATGACGTCGTCGGTGCGCCCGAGCACGAAGTAATACCCATCGGCGTCGCGGGTCGCCCAGTCGAACGTCGAATAAAGCTGCCGGCCGGGAATCGTCTCGAAGTACGTCGAGACGAACCGCGCGTCATTGCCCCAGACGGTCGTCATGCACCCCGGCGGCAGCGGCGGCGCGATCGTCAGCACGCCCTTCTCGCCGGCGGCGACGTCGTGCCCGGTGGTGCCATCGACGAGTTTGACGTCGAAGCCGTAGACGGGAAACGACGGCGATCCGAACTTGCGCGGCGTGTCTTCGACGCCGAGCTGCGCGGACAGGATCGGCCAGCCCGATTCCGTCTGCCAGTAATTGTCGACGATCGCCACACCGAGCGCGTCCGACGCCCAGCGCGCCGTCGGCTCGTCGAGCGGCTCACCGGCGAGGAACAGGTAGCGCAGCGACGAGAGGTCGTGGCGGCGCATGAACGCGACGTCCTGCTTTTTCAGAACGCGGATCGCCGTCGGCGAGCTGAACATCGTCTTCACCTTGTGCTGTTCGACGATCTTCCACCAGATGCCCGCATCGGGGCGGATGGGCAGCCCTTCGTACATGATCGTTGGCGAGCCGTTGATCAGCGGTCCGTAGACGATGTACGAATGGCCCACCACCCAGCCGATGTCGCTCGTGCAGAACATCGGCTCGCCGGCTGCCAGGCAGAAGATCCGTCGCAACGACGACGCGAGCGCGACCGCATAACCGCCGGTGTCGCGCTGGACGCCCTTCGGCAGTCCGGTCGTGCCGGACGTGAACAGGATGTACGACGGCGCCGACGATTCCATCCATTCGCACGGCACGCGCGCGCCTGCGTGCGCGGCACGCAGCGTCGCGTAATCGACGTCGCGGCCCCGCTGCATGTCGAGATCGCGGTCGAGCCCGCGGTTGACGATGATGACGCGCCGCGGCGGATGGCGGGCGATCCGCAGCGCTTCGTCGACCAGCGGCTTGTACGGGATGACCTTGCCGCTGCGCATTCCCGCGTCAGCGGTTACGAGCAGCACGGGCCGCGCATCGTCGATCCGCGTGGCGAGGCTCGCCGCCGCGAAGCCGCCGAACACGACCGAATGAACGGCGCCGATGCGCGCGCAGGCGAGCATCGCGAACACCGCCTCTTCGATCATCGGCATGTAGATCAGCACGCGATCGCCGCGGCCCACGCCGCTCGCCTTCAGCATCGCCGCGACGCAGTTCACCTCGTCGTGCAACTGCCGATAGGTGTACTGCGCCGTCCGGTCGGTCTCGGTGGAGATGAAGATGAGCGCGGGCTGCTCGGCACGCTGCGCCAGATGCCGGTCGACAGCGTTGTGGCAGAGATTCGTCCGTCCGCCGACGAACCATCTGCTGAACGGCGGCTGCGAGTGATCGAGGACGGTCTCGAACGGCGTCTGCCAGTCGATCAGCGCGGCCTCGTCACGCCAGAACGCGTCGCGGTCCTCGATCGATCGGCGGTGAAACTCGGCGTAGTTCGTCATGGTGTCGGCCGGAAGGTGCGCCGGTCGGCGCGCGATCGGGCGCGATACCGGCTTCTGCGGCGCAAAACCCCGATCGGCGTCAAGGATGCGTGTCGGCGGCGACGCGCACGACCGTGCGGCCGCGCACCATTCCCTTCAGGTAGGCATCGAAGTGCGTCGGCAACTCGTCGAAATCGATCGTCCGCACCTCGTCATGGACGCGATCGGGGCGCCATTCGACCGCCAGCTTGTTCCACAGCGTCTGTCGCAGCGACATCGGCGTATTGGCGCTGTCGGTGCCCAGCAGCCGCACGCCGCGCAGAATGAACGGGGCGACGCTCGTATTGAGCTTCATGTCGGCGGCAAGGCCCACGGCGGCAACCGTCCCGGCGATCTTCGACGTGGCGAGCAGCCAGGCCAGCAGATCGCCGCCCAGGTTGTCGACCGCGCCGGCCCACGTCGCCTTTTCGAGCGGCCGGGCGCTGCCGAGCTCGATCGACGAGCGCAGCATCACGTCGCGCGCGCCGATGCGCCGCAGATAGTCGGATTCACGCGCCTTGCCGGTGATCGCGACGACGTCGTGGCCCTGTTTCGCGAGGATCTCGATCGCGACCGAGCCCACGCCGCCGGTTGCGCCGGTAACCGCGACCGGGCCGTTTTCGGGCACGAGGCCATTGAGCTGCATCAGGTGAATCGCCAGTGCCGCCGTGAAACCGGCCGTGCCGAGCGTCATCGCGTCGAACGCCGTCATGCTCTCCGGGCGGCGCACGATCCAGTCGGCCGGCACCCGGCAGTATTCGGAGTAGCCGCCGTCGTGCGAGACGCCGAGGTCGTAGCCGGTGACGATGACCTTGTCGCCGCGCTTCCACCGCGGATCGTTGCTCGATTCCACCGTGCCCGCCATGTCGATGCCGGCGACGGTGGGAAATTTGCGCATGATCTTGCCGGCCCCGCCGTACGACAGCGCATCCTTGTAATTGATCGTCGAGTACTTCGTGCGGATGACGACGTCGCCCGCATCGAGATCGTCGAGCGACAAATCGACGAAACGACTCGACACGACCTTGTCCTGCTCGAACGTGCGATAGGCCTTGAATGTCTGCATCGGAGTCTCCTGTGCGTGAAGGCGGGACCGTTCCAGTCAGCCGGCGGGCGCTCCGGCATCACCATCGGTGACGTGCGGCAGCGCGATGTAGTCGTGCGTGCGCATCTCCATCAGGCGGCTCACCGTGCGCGGAAACTCGCGCGCGTTGTGGCCCTCCCTGTATAGCGCGTCGGCCGGGGCGGACGCGGACGCGACGAGCTTCACGCGATGATCGTACAGGATGTCGATCAGCAACGTGAAGCGCCGGGCCTGATCGGCGGTTTCCACGCCCATCCGCGGGATATCCGATACCAGGACGACGGCGAACCGGCGGGCGATCTCCAGGTAATCCCGCTGCGACCGCGGCCCGTCGCAGAGCGCGGCGAAGTCGAACCAGACCACGCTACCCGCCCGCCGGCGTGCCGAGAGCGGGCGGCCGTCGATCATCAGTTGCGGGTCTTCGTCGGGGCCGCCCCGCATCGCTTCGAAAGACCGGGTCATCAACGCATCGGCCGCTGCGCCGCAAGGCACGTGGAACGCCTCGACGTGCTCGAGCGCGCGCAGCCTGTAGTCGACGCCGGCGTCGACTTCGACGATGTCCAGCCACTGCTTGATCAGCGCGATGGTCGGCAGGAAGCGGTCGCGCAGGAGGCCGTGCGGCCACAATTCATCGGGCGGATAGTTCGACGTCGTCACGAGGACGACGCCGTTGTCGAACAGGGCGGACAGCAGCCGGCCCAGGATCATCGCGTCGGCGATGTCATTGACGTGGAATTCGTCGAAGCACAACAGCCGGTTGCGTTGCGCGATCTGCAGCGCGACCTTCACCAGCGGATCGGTCTCGTCCTTCAGTTCCGCAAGCGACGCGTGCACGTCGTGCATGAACGCGTGGAAATGCACGCGCGCCTTGCGCCGGATCGCGACGGCGGCGAAGAAGCTGTCCATCAGCAGGCTCTTGCCGCGGCCCACGCCGCCCCACAGGTAGATGCCGCGCGGGATCTCCGGGGCCGCGAACAGCCGCCGCAGCGTCGACTTCCGCGCGGCGGCGAAGGCGGTCAGCTCGTCGGCAAGCTGCTGCAGCCGTTCGAGGGCTGCGATCTGCGCGTGGTCGAGCGTCGCATGCCGCTGATCGAGCAGCGGTTCGAGATACTCGATGAGGCCGCCATGGCGGCGCGAGATCTGGCCGGGGTAATCGGCCCCGATCATTTCTCGGTCAAGCGGTCGGCCGTTTCAGTCCGCGGCACGTATCAGAGATTGAGGGTGCGCTTGTCGACGGCGAGCGCGGCTTCGCGCGTCACCTCGGACAGCGTCGGATGCGCATGGCAGATCCGCGCGATGTCCTCGCTCGATGCGCCGAACTCCATCGCGACGACACCTTCGGCGATCAGCTCGCTCGCCTGGGGTCCGATGATATGCATGCCGAGGATCCGGTCCGTGGCGGCATCGGCGACGAATTTGACGAAGCCCGTCGTATCGCCGAGCGCGCGCGCGCGGCCGTTCGCGGCGAACGGAAACATCCCGGCGCGATAAGCAACGCCGTCCTGCTTCAATTGCTGCTCGGTCTTGCCCACCCACGCGATCTCGGGGGACGTGTAGATGACCCACGGTATCGTATTGAAGTCGACGTGGCCGTGCTGACCGGCGATGCGCTCGGCAACCGCAACGCCCTCGTCCTCGGCCTTGTGCGCGAGCATCGGTCCGCGCACGACGTCACCGATCGCCCAGACGTTCGCGAGATTGGTCCGGCACAGGTCGTCGACGGCCACGAAGCCGCGTGCATCGAGTGCCAGGCCCACCACGTCGGCGCCAAGCCCGGCCGTCAGCGGCACGCGGCCGATCGAGACGATCAGCCGGTCGAACACGGCGGTCTGCGCAGCACCGGCGCCATCGGCGTACTCAACGGTGACGTCGTCCTTGCCGACGTGCACGGCATTGATCTTGACGCCGAGCTTGATCGCGAGACCCTGCTTCGCAAACTGCTTCGCGGCCTCCTTCGCAACCGCCTCGTCGGCGGCGCCGAGGAACGCCGGCAGCGCTTCGAGGACCGTCACGTCCGCGCCAAGACGCCGCCAGACACTGCCCATCTCGAGCCCGACGACGCCCGCGCCGACGACGCCAAGCCGTTTCGGCGCGACCGGGATGGCGAGCGCGCCCGCATTGTCCAGGATGCGCACGTTGTCGAACGCGACGCCGGGCAACGCGCGTGGCATCGACCCCGTGGCAATGATCACGTGCCTGCCGACGATCGTGGCAGCACCGGGCCCTTCGATCGCGATCCGCCACCGCTCGCCATCCTTGCCGGTGAACGCGCCGCGTCCGTGGAAGAAGGCAATCTTGTTCTTCTTGAACAGGTAGGCGATGCCGTCGTTGTTCTGTGCAACGACCTTATCCTTGCGGGCAAGCATCTTCGCAACGTCGATCGACAGGCCTTCGATCTCGATGCCGTGGTCGGCAAATGCGTGCCCCGCGTGCGCATAGTTCTCCGACGATTGCAGCAGCGCCTTCGACGGGATGCAGCCGACGTTCGTGCACGTGCCGCCGAGCGCCGGCTTGCCGCCCGCGCGCGTCCAGTCGTCGACGCACGCGGTCGCAAACCCGAGTTGCGCGCAGCGGATGGCGGCGACATAGCCGCCTGGGCCACCCCCAATGACGACGACGTCGAATGACGGTTGGGCGTCCATCGCCTAGAGGTCGAGCAGCAACCGCGCCGGATCCTCGAGCGCTTCCTTGATTGCCACGAGGGACAGCACGGCCTCCCGTCCGTCGATGATCCGATGGTCGTACGACTGCGCGAGGTAGTTGATCGGCCGCACGACGACCTGGCCGTTCTCGACGACCGCGCGCTCGCGCGTCGCGTGTACGCCGAGGATCGCCGACTGCGGCGGGTTGATGATCGGCGTCGATAGCATCGAGCCGAACACGCCGCCGTTGCTGATCGTGTACGTGCCGCCGGTCAGTTCCTCGACGGTGAGCTTGCCTTCCTGCGCGCGCTTGCCGAAGTCGGCGATCACCTTCTCGATGTCGGCGACGGACAGTTGGTCGGCGTCGCGAATGATCGGCACGACAAGTCCGCGCGGGCTGCCGACAGCAATGCCGATGTCGTAGTAACCGTGATAGACGATGTCGGCGCCGTCGATCGACGCGTTGACGAGCGGATACTTCTTCAGCGCGTGCACGGCCGCCTTCACGAAAAACCCCATGAAGCCGAGCTTGACGCCGTGCTCCTTCTCGAAGCGATCCTTGTAGCGGTTGCGCAAGTCGATGACCGGCTGCATGTTCACTTCGTTGAACGTCGTGAGGATCGCTGCCGTCGACTGCGACTGCACGAGGCGTTCGGCGATTCGCGCGCGGAGCCGCGACATCGGCACGCGCTGCTCGGGACGCGCGCCGCGGCTCGCATTCGTTGGCACCGCCGGTGCAGGCTTCGGCGCAGGCGGCTTCGGCTCGGCAGGCTGCGGGGCCGGCGCCGTGGGCTGTGCGCGTGCGGTAACCGCTTGCACGACGTCGCCCTTCGTGATGCGCCCGCCGCGCCCGGTTCCTGCAACCGACGCGGCAACGACACCCTGATCGGCCATCATCTTGCGCGCCGCGGGCAACGCCGTCGCGCTGTCGGCGGGCTTCGCCGCCGCTACGGCGGGCGCGGGTGCCGCCACCGCCGCCGCAGCCGACTTCGCACCGGCAACGCCGTCGGACTTGCCGTCCGTGTCGATGACTGCGATGACGTCGTTGGAGGTGACGGTGGATCCGTCGGGCCGCGTGATCTCCACCAGCACGCCGTCTCCGGGCGCCGGCAATTCCAGCACGACCTTGTCCGTCTCGATGTCGATGAGGTTCTCGTCGCGCTTGACGGCCTCACCGGCCTTTTTGTGCCAGTTGACGAGCGTCGCTTCGGCGACCGACTCGGGCAACTGTGGAACCTTCACTTCGATTCTCATCGTGCGACTCTCTTAACGAACCGTAGACGTCGGTGGCCTTAGAAAGGGCGCGCGTGCACGCGTTCGCCGGTCACCGCGCGAGCACCATCTCACCGGATTTGAGCTTGTCGGCGAACGCATCCTCGATCAGCTGCTTCTGCTCGGCGTTGTGTTTCGCGGCGTAGCCGACGGCCGGCGATGCGGATACCGGGCGGCCGGCATACGCCAGCATCTTCTTCTCGTCGATGTCGGCGCGCAGGTAGTAGTTGAGCCGATACCAGGCGCCCTGGTTCTGCGGCTCCTCCTGGCACCAGACCACTTCCTTCGCCTTCGCGTACGTCGCGATCTCGCGCTTGTAGTCCGCGTGCGGAAACGGATATTGCTGCTCGAGCCGGATGATCGCAACGTCGTCGATGCCGCTCTGCCGGCGATAGTTCAGCAGCTCGAAGTAGACCTTGCCGGAACATACGATGACGCGACGCACCTTCTTCGGATCGAGCTTGTCCACTTCGGGAATGACGTTCTGGAAGTGGCCGTTCGCAAGGTCGTCGAGCGTCGACACCGCTTCCTTGTGGCGTAGCAGGCTCTTCGGCGTGATGACGATCAGCGGCTTGCGAAACAGCCGGATCATCTGCCGGCGCAGCAGATGGAACGTCTGCGCAGGCGTCGTGGGCACGACCACTTGCATGTTGTGCTGCGCGCAGAGTTGCAGATAGCGTTCGGGCCGCGCCGACGAATGCTCGGGCCCCTGCCCTTCGTAGCCATGAGGCAGGAACAGCACCAGATCGCAGATGCGCCCCCACTTCACTTCACCGGCGCTGATGAACTGGTCGATGACAACCTGCGCACCGTTCGCGAAATCACCGAACTGCGCTTCCCAGATGACGAGCTGGTTGGGCTCGGACGTCGTGTAGCCGTACTCGAAGCCGAGGACCGCGTTCTCGGTGAGCACCGAATCGATGATCTCGAAATCGGGCTGCCCCTCCTTGATGTGCTGCAGCGGCACCCAGGTTCCCGAATCCCATTTCTCGCGGTTCTGGTCGTGCAGCACCGCGTGCCGATGCGAGAACGTGCCCCGGCCCACATCCTCACCCGAAATGCGCACGCCGTAGTCCTGGTCGAGCAGCGATGCGTACGCGAAGATCTCGCCCATCCCCCAGTCGATCGGCACCTTGCCTTCGACCATCGCACGCCGGTCGGCCATCAGCTTCTCGACACGCGAATGCAGCTTGAAATCGGACGGCACCGTCGTCGCCTTGATGCCGAGCTCGGTGAGGCGCGCCATCGGCACCGTCGTGTCGGCAGGATCGGTCCAGTGGCGGCCCTTGTACGCCGACCAGTCGACGATGAACGGCGGCTTGTAGTTCGACAGCACCGTCGTGTTCGTGTGATAGCCCTTGTCCATTGCCGCGCGGTACGTCGCGATCATCGCGTCGGCGTCCTCGGCGCTCAGCACACCCTCCGCGACGAGGCGATCGGCGTAGAGCTTGCGAGTGCCCGGATGCTGGTTGATCTTCTTGTACATCAGCGGCTGGGTGATCATCGGCTCGTCGGCTTCGTTGTGGCCGAGGCGACGAAAGCAGACGAGGTCGATGAACACGTCCTTGTGGAAGCGCTGCCGGTAGTCGAATGCAAGCTCGGTGGCGAGCAGGCACGCCTCGGGGTCATCGCCGTTGACGTGGAAGATCGGCGCTTCGACCATCTTCGCGACGTCGGTGCAGTAGAGGGTGCCGCGAACGTCGCGCGGATCGGACGTGGTGAACCCGATCTGGTTGTTGATGACGACATGGATCGTGCCGCCCGTGTAATAGCCGCGGGTCTGGGCCATGTTCAGGCATTCCTGCACCACACCCTGGCCGGCGATTGCCGCATCGCCGTGGATCAGCACCGGCAGCACCTGGTCGCCGCGCCGGTCGTGGCGCCGGTGCTGGCGCGCGCGAACGCTGCCTTCGACGACGGGATTGACGATCTCCAGGTGCGACGGGTTGAACGCGAGCGTCACGTGCACCGGGCCGCCGGGCGTCGAGATGTCCGACGAGAAGCCCTGGTGATACTTGACGTCGCCCGCCGGCAGATCCTGCGGGGCCTTGCCTTCGAATTCGGAGAACAGGTCGCTCGGCATTTTCCCGAGGGTGTTGACGAGCACGTTGAGCCGGCCGCGATGCGCCATGCCGAGCACGATTTCCTGGACACCAGCGGCACCCGCGCGCTGGATCATCAGGTCGAGCATCGGGATCATCGAGTCACCGCCCTCGCCCGAGAACCGTTTCTGCCCGACGTATTTCGTGTGCAGGTAGCGCTCGAGCGTCTCGGCGGCGCTGAGCCGTTCGAGGATGTGCTTGCGCTCGTCGGCGCTGTAGTTCGGGCGCGAGCGGATCGGCTCGAGGCGTTCCTGTACGAACCGCTTCGTCGGCGTGTCGGAGATGTACATGTACTCCGCGCCGAACGTGCGCGTGTACGTGTCCTTCAGCGCTTCGATCAGGTCGCGCAGCCGCATCCGCCCCGGGCCGGCCTTGAACGAGCCGACGTCGAACGGTGTGTCGAGGTCGGCCTCGGTGAAGCCGTACGTGCGCAAGTCGAGGTCGGGGATGTACTGCGGCTCCTGCCGCTTCAAAGGATCGAGATCGGCGTGCAGCATGCCGAGCGTGCGGAACTTGCTGATCAGCCGCAGCACGAGCACCTGCTTGTGCATGGTCGTTTCGTCGACCATCGCGCCGGCAACGCGGCGGTTCCGCGCGAGCTCGCGAAACGACTCGATGACGGCGCCGTGCGGTACGTCCGCCGCGTCGCCCTTGACTTCGTCGAAGTAGCTGCGCCACTCGGGCGACACAGTCGCGGGATCGGCGAGGTAGGCTTCATATAGCTCCTCGACGAACGGCGCGTTGCTGCCGAACAGCGTGCTGGACGACTCGAGTTCCTGCATCGTTCCCATAAATGTGTCCTTCAGCTACGTGTCCGGGCGGCCGCGCCCGTCCCGCGCGCGACCTATCCGCGTTCCGAGATGGGTTTTACGCTGCGCCGCGTCGCACCGGTGAACAACTGCCGCGGCCGCCCGATCTTGTACTCCGGATCGGACACCATCTCGTTCAACTGCGCGATCCAGCCGACGGTGCGGGCAAGTGCGAATATCGCCGTGAACAGCTGCACTGGAATGCCGATCGCCTTCTGCACGATGCCCGAGTAGAAGTCGACGTTCGGATACAGCTTGCGCTGCACGAAATAATCGTCCTCGAGCGCGATCTTCTCGAGACCCATCGCGAGCTTGAACAGCGGATCGTCGCCGAGTCCCAGCTCGCCGAGCACTTCGTAGCACGTCTCCCGCATCAGCTTGGCGCGCGGATCGTAGTTCTTGTACACGCGGTGACCAAAGCCCATCAACCGCACCGTCGAGTTCTTGTCTTTCACCTTGGCGATGAACTCGCCGATCTTGGCCATGCCACCCTGCGACTGGATGTCGTAGAGCATGTTGAGCGCAGCCTCGTTGGCGCCGCCGTGCGCGGGCCCCCACAGGCATGCGACGCCCGCGGCGATCGCGGCAAACGGATTCGTGCCCGACGACGCGCACAGCCGCACGGTGGACGTCGACGCGTTCTGCTCGTGGTCGGCGTGCAGGATGAAAATTCGGTCGAGCGCGCGCACCAGCACATCGTTGACCGAGTAGTCCTCGCACGGCGTGGCGAACATCATCCGCATGAAGTTTGCGGCGTACGACAGTTCGTTGCGCGGATAGACGTACGGCTGGCCGACCGAGTACTTATAGGCCATCGCGATCAGCGTCGGCATCTTCGCGATCAACCGGTGCGCCGAGATGTCGCGCTGATGCGCATCGTCCAGGTTGATCGAGTCCGGATAGAACGCGCTCATCGCGCCGACCATGCCCGTCAGCACGGCCATCGGGTGGGCATCGCGGCGGAACCCGCGCATGAAGAACTGCATCTGCTCGTTGACCATCGTGTGGCGCGTGACGAGATCGACGAAGTCCTTTTTCTGCCGAACGTTCGGCAGCTCGCCGTAGAGCAGCAGGTAGCACGTCTCGAGATAGTCGCAGCGAACGGCGAGCTCCTCGATCGGATAGCCGCGGTACAAGAGCTCGCCCTTGTCGCCGTCGATGTAGGTGATTGCCGAGCTGCACGCAGCCGTCGACATGAATCCGGGGTCGTACGTGAACTTGCCGGTCTTCGCGTACAGCGTCCGGATGTCGATCACGTCGGGACCGATCGTTCCAGACAGGATCGGGAAGGTGACGGGTTGGGCGCCGTCGGAGAAGTTAAGCGTCGCAGTACGGTCGGTCATCGTGCGTCCTTCGGAGCGGGGCAATGGGGTGCGGGGCGAGACTCACTTCAACAGATGGGGGCGGCGGTTCAAATTCTCATCGGGGCGTCTCACAATGCCCGCAACCGCGCAACGAACGCCGCGTGGGTCGCTTCGGGCTCGGCGCGCCCGGCGATGACGTCCCACAGCGCGTTGTCGCTCATGTCGAGCAACGCGTCGAGGCTCGCGACGTCGGCATCGGTCAGCACGTCGCCGCAGGTGTCGAGAAAGCGCGCCAGCACGAGGTCGTTCTCCAGCATGCCGCGGCGGCATCGCCAGCGGATCCGTCGCAGGCGGTCGTCATCGATGGCCATGCGTACCGCCGGGATTCGGGCCGCATCCGCCGGCAGGCCGCCGGATACCCATCTCGTGTCGTTGCGCGGTGCCGAATCGGAATGTCACACCGTTCGCTTCACCAGCAAATCCTTGATCTTGCCGATCGCCAGCGTCGGGTTGAGGTTCTTCGGGCACACGTCGACGCAATTCATGATCGTATGGCAGCGAAACAACCGATAGGGATCCTCGAGGTTGTCGAGCCGGGCGTTGAGATCGCGGTCACGGCTGTCGGCGATGAACCGATACGCCTGCAGCAGTCCGGCCGGACCCACGAACTTGTCCGGGTTCCACCAGAACGACGGGCAGGACGTCGAGCAGCATGCGCAGAGGATGCATTCGTAGACGCCGTCGAGCTCCTCACGTTCCGCCGGCGACTGCAGCCGTTCGCGCTCGGGCGGCGGCGTGTCGTTGACGAGATACGGCTTGATCGAGTGGTACTGCTTGAAAAACTGGCTCATGTCGACGATCAGGTCGCGGATCACCGGCAATCCGGGCAGCGGCCGCAGCTCGACGGGCTCCTTCAGCGTCTTCAGGTTCGTGATGCACGCGAGGCCGTTCTTGCCGTTGATGTTCATCGCGTCCGAGCCGCAGACCCCTTCGCGGCAGCTGCGCCGGAACGACAGCGAGTCGTCGATCGTCTTCAGCCGGATAAGTGCGTCGAGCAGCATCCGGTCGTGCGGATCGAGCGCGACTTCGTAATCCTGCAGCCGCGGCTTCTCGTCCCGTTCGGGGTCGTACCGATAGATACGGAATTTCATGCGGTTTTCCGGGCGTTTGAGACAGTGCACTGATCGAGCAGATGAGCGCCAGGCAAGGCGCCGCGGAGCGAGCGACCGGAACGTACATCGGCGTACGTGAGGATCGCGAGCGAGCAGCAACGCGGCATGGCGCTCATATGCGAAGCATCAGTAAGTGCGAGCTTTGGGAGGAAATGCGTCGACGGACAACGGCTTCATGTTCACGGGCTTGTACTCGAGCCGATTGCCATCCCGATACCAGAGCGTGTGCTTCAGCCAGTTGACGTCGTCGCGCTCCGGATAATCGCTGCGCGCCTGCGCGCCGCGCGACTCGCGGCGGGCCTCCGCCGACACGATCGTCGCCTTGGCCGTCTCGATGAGGTTGTCGAGCTCGAGCGCTTCGACGCGCGCCGTATTGAACACGCGACTGTGGTCCTTGATCGCTGTCCGCTGGACTCGCTGCTCGAGCTCCATCACCTTCTCGACACCTTCGGACAGCAGCTGCTGGTTGCGGAACACGCCGCAATGCGCCTGCATCGCCTTGCGCAAGTCGTTGCCGACCTCCGGCACGCTCTCGCCGGTGGTTGCCGAGTCGAGGCGCGCGAGACGCGCGAGCGACAGGTCGCCGGCATCGGCAGGCAGCGGCCGGTGCGACGTGCCCGGTATGTTGCGCTCGACGATGAAATTGCCGGCCGCGCGGCCGAACACGAGCAGGTCGAGGAGCGAATTCGTGCCGAGACGGTTCGCGCCGTGCACGGACACGCACGCGCACTCGCCGACCGCATAGAGTCCCTCGATCACCGTGTTGGGATTGTCGTCCTGCGGGGCGACGACCTGGCCGTGCATGTTCGTCGGCACGCCGCCCATCATGTAATGGATCGTCGGCACGACCGGGATCGGTTCCTTGATCGGATCGACGTTCGCGAACTTGATGGCGATCTCGCGAATCGACGGCAGGCGCTTGATGATGACGTCCGGCCCGAGGTGATCGAGCTTCAGCAGTACGTAATCCTTGTGCGGCCCGCAGCCGCGCCCTTCCTTGATCTCCTGGTCCATCGAGCGGCTGACGACGTCGCGTGACGCGAGATCCTTGAGATTGGGCGCGTAACGCTCCATGAAGCGCTCGCCGTTCGCGTTCAGCAGGATTCCGCCTTCACCGCGAACGCCCTCGGTGATCAACACGCCCGCGCCGGCCACGCCGGTCGGGTGGAACTGCCAGAACTCCAGATCCTCGAGCGGCACGCCGGCGCGCGCCGCCATACCGAGGCCATCGCCGGTATTGATGAACGCATTCGTCGACGCAGCGAAGATCCGGCCCGCCCCGCCGGTCGCGAGTACCGTGACCTTGGCTTCGAGGATCATGACGTCGCCGGTTTCCATCTCGAGTGCGGTGACGCCGACGACATCGCCCTCTGCGTTGCGGATGAGATCGAGCGCCATCCATTCGACGAAGAACTGCGTGCGTGCGCGGACGTTGCGCTGATACAGCGTGTGCAGCATCGAGTGGCCGGTCCGATCGGCGGAAGCGCACGCGCGGCGCACGGATTTCTCGCCGAAATTCATCGAGTGACCGCCGAACGGACGCTGGTAGATCGTGCCGTCCGGATTGCGGTCGAACGGCATGCCGAAGTGCTCGAGCTCGTAGACGACTTCAGGCGCCATCCGGCACATGTACTCGATCGCATCCTGATCGCCGAGCCAGTCGGAGCCCTTGATCGTGTCGTACATGTGCCAGAGCCAGTTGTCCTCCGACATGTTGCCGAGCGACGCGCCGATGCCACCCTGCGCAGCGACCGTGTGCGAACGCGTCGGGAACACCTTCGACAGCACGGCAACGCTCAACCCCGCCTCGGCAAGTTGCAGCGACGCGCGCATGCCCGCGCCCCCGGCGCCGATGATCAGCGCGTCGAACCGGCGGGTCGGAAGCTTCATCGGCAACCTCGCGGCGCTCGCAGTTCGGCGGCGATCATGGCCCGCCCCACAGCACCTGGACCGACCAGCCGCCGTAGGCGACCAGCAGGCAGATGACGGCGATCTGCAGCGCGAGCCGCAGACTCATCGGCTTCGCGTAGTCCATCAGGATGTTGCGCACGCCGACCCACGCGTGCCACAGCAAGGCGACCATCAGCACGAACGTTGCGATCCGGAACGCGTTGCCCGAGAAAAGCGCCTTCCATGCGGCGTAATCGAGGCCGCCATGCCAGAGCACGATACCGAGGAACAGCACCGTATAAACGATCATCACGATCGCCGTCACGCGCTGCGACAACCAGTCGCCCAGACCGTAGTGCGCGCCGACCGGCGATATCTGCGCGCGGCTCACCATAGCCGCACCGCGATGGCTACGGCCAGCACTACCGACAGCACGAGCAGAACAGCGGCCGAACTGCGCGCCGGCGCAAGTTGAATCCCGACGTGCAGATCGAGCGCCAGATGGCGCAGGCCCGCGAGCAAATGGAACAGGTATCCCCAGGTCAGGCCGAACAGCACGAGCTTGCCGAGCGGCGTCTTCAGCGGCCGCATCGCCGCCTCGAACGCGTCGGGCGACGCGAGTGACCGCTGGATGAACCACAGCAGCAATGGAATTCCCACGAGAAACAGCAGCGCGCCGGTAATTCGGTGCAGGATGGAAACGACCGCCGGCAGCGGTAGGCGGATCGCGATCAGGTTGAGGTAGACCGGGCGCGGCCTGGCTACGGGGCGGTCAGCGGCAGCCATTCAATCCTCGAAGGAAGACAGTGGACGAAACCGCAGAAAAGCACGGGTGATGGTCCGCGGCGCCGGATTCCGAAGCTTTTTGCACAGCATCAAATTATAGCCGACGCCGATCCTTCGCGCCGCTCGACCAAAACAGCGCCCGGCGTGATTCCCGCGCGTCAGGTCAGCGCATTCCAGTAATGCTCGTGTCGCGTCGTGCACAAGCCGCGCCGGACTTCCACCGGGCGGTCGCCGTACGTGAACGAGATACGGTCGACGGCGAGCAACGGCGAGCCCGCGACAACGTCCAGTAACTCCGCAGCCGCGCGATCGGCGGCCACGGCATACAGTCGCTCCTCGGCGCGCAGCATCCGCACGCCGAATTCGGTTTCGAAGAAGCCGTACATCGAGCCGGGGTATCCGGAAAAGCGCGCGCGCGTCAGCCCGTTGAACAGCGCGGCCGGCAGCGTGATCTCGTCCAGCACCACCGGCCGGCTCGCATAGTCGAGAATCCGTCGCAGGATGTAGATGCCGTCGCCCTGCTTGATTGCCAGCGCTCGTGCGACCTCTGCACCGGCCTTGCCGCGTCGTAGGTCGATCAGTCGGCTGCCGGGGTACTCGGGACGCCCGTCGTTGCGGCGAATGCGCAGGAAGCGGAAATTGGATGCAGGCTCCTCGGTATGCGTCGCGACGAACGTGCCCTTGCCCTGCCGGCGGACGAGCAGGTTCTCCGCGGCGAGCGCGCCGATGGCCTTGCGCACCGTGCCTTGCGACACGCCGAAGCGCGCCGCCAGCGCCACTTCGGCGGGTATCGCCGTGCCCGGCGGCCATTCGCCGGCTTCGAGCGCGTGCTCGAGCAACGCTTTCGTCTGCACGTATAGCGGCTGGAACGTCGGCGCTTGCGATCTCACTCTTATATCTTATATCAGTTATAGGACATTGACAGCAAATGGACGCGCGCCTACCATTCGAAGCAGGTCCGCCCGTTCGGCTTGCGCGATGCCTCGGCGAACCGGCGTCGTGTCCTGCAGAAACGCGACACTGCCCTCCCTTCCGTTCCAGGAGCCCGCAATGAAAGCACCCGTCCGCGTCGCCGTCACCGGCGCCGCCGGCCAGATCGGCTACAGCTTGCTGTTCCGGATCGCCGCCGGCGACATGCTGGGCAAGGACCAGCCGGTGATCCTCCAGCTTCTCGAACTGCCGCTCGACAAGGCGCAGGCTGCGCTGCGGGGCGTGATGATGGAACTCGAGGACTGCGCGTTTCCGCTGCTCGCCGGCATGCAGGGCGCATCCGATCCGAACGTCGCGTTCAAGGATGCCGACATCGCGATGCTCGTCGGCGCTCGTCCGCGGGGCCCGGGCATGGAGCGCAAGGACCTGCTGCTCGAGAACGCCAAGATTTTCATCGAGCAGGGCAAGGCGCTCGACCGCGTCGCATCGCGCGATGTCCGCGTGCTCGTCGTCGGAAACCCCGCGAACACCAACGCATACATCGCGATGAAGTCGGCGCCTTCCCTGCCGAGCCGTCATTTCACCGCGATGCTGCGACTCGACCACAACCGGGCGCTGTCGCAACTCGCGGCCAGAAGCGGGAAGCCGGTCGGCGACATCGAGAAGCTGATCGTCTGGGGCAACCATTCACCGACGATGTACCCGGACTATCGTTTCGCGACCGTTGGCGGCAAATCCCTGAAAGACCTGATCAACGACGAGAACTGGAACCGCACGGTCTTCCTTCCGACGGTCGGCAAGCGCGGCGCGGCGATCATCGAGGCGCGCGGCTTGTCGTCGGCGGCGTCGGCGGCCAACGCGGCTGTCGATCACGTCCGCGACTGGATGCTCGGCAGCAACGGCCGCTGGGTGACGATGGGCGTGCCGTCGGACGGCAGCTACGGCATACCGAAAGACGTGATGTACGGCGTGCCGGTGACTACCGATGCCGGCGAATACAAGCGGATCGAAGGCCTCGACATCGACGCGTTCTCGCGCGAGCGGATGGATGCGACGCTGAAGGAACTCGAGGAAGAACGCGCCGGCGTCGCCGCGCTGCTCGGGTGACGGACGCCGCGGTGAACGCCAGTGCTGGCGCCCGTTTTCGCGCCGCGGTGGCGGCCGAGCGGCCGTTGCAGGTGCCCGGCGCGATCTGTGCCTATCACGCAATTCTGGCCGAACGCAGCGGCTTCAGGGCGATCTACCTTTCCGGCGGCGGCGTCGCCGCAGGCTCGCTCGGCTTGCCCGACCTCGGCATCAGCAATCTGGACGACGTGCTGACCGACGTGCGGCGCATCACCGACGCCTGTACGCTGCCGCTGCTGGTCGACGTCGACACCGGCTTCGGCGCATCTGCGTTCAACATCGCGCGCACCGTCAAGTCGCTGATAAAGTTCGGCGCCGGCGCAATGCACATCGAGGACCAGGTCGGTGCCAAGCGCTGCGGGCATCGTCCCGGCAAGGAGCTCGTTTCGCAGCAGGAGATGGTAGACCGCATCAAGGCGGCCGCCGACGCGCGAACCGACGCGGACTTCGTCATCATGGCGCGCACCGACGCGCTCGCCGTCGAAGGACTGGACGCGGCAATCGCCCGCGCGCGGGCCTGCGTCGAGGCGGGCGCGGACATGATCTTCCCGGAGGCGATCACCGAGCTTTCGATGTACCGGAAATTCGCCGACGCCGTCGGGGTGCCGATCCTCGCCAACCTGACCGAATTCGGCCAGACGCCGCTGTTCACTACCGACGAGATCGCCGGTGCCGGTGTGGCGATCGCGCTCTATCCGCTGTCCGCGTTCCGCGCCATGAATCAGGCCGCCCTCAACGTCTATGAGGCGCTGCGCCGCGACGGCACGCAGAAGGCCGTTGTCGATACGATGCAGACACGCAACGACTTGTACGATTTCCTCGGCTACCACGCGTACGAGCAGAAGCTCGACCAGCTGTTCGCAGGCCGCAAACCCTGACTATTCCCGAGACGATGACCATCGACACACCCGTCGTTGCAGGCAAGCCCAAGAAATCGGTCGCCCTGTCCGGTGTAACCGCCGGCAACACGGCGATTTGCACCGTCGGCCGTACCGGCAACGACCTGCATTACCGCGGCTACGACATCCTCGACATGGCTGCGGTCGCCGAATTCGAGGAGATCGCCTACCTGCTCGTGCACGGTAAGCTGCCTACGCGTGACGAGCTCGCCGCCTACCATCGCAAGCTCGCATCGATGCGCGGACTCCCGCCACCGGTTCGCGCGATGCTCGAGCAGATTCCGGCTTCAGCGCATCCGATGGACGTGATGCGCACCGGCGTGTCGATGCTGGGCAGCCTGATGCCGGAAGACGAAGGGCACGACGCGCAGGGTGCGCGCGACATCGCCGACCGGCTGATGGCGTCGCTCGGCTCGATGCTGCTGTACTGGTACCACTACAGCCGCGACGGCAAGCGCATCGACGTCGAGACCGACGACGCATCGATCGGCGGTCATTTCCTGCACCTGCTGCACGGGCGCCCGCCACCGGCGACGTGGGTGCGGGCGATGGACACGTCGCTCAACCTGTACGCCGAGCACGAATTCAATGCGTCGACGTTTACGGCGCGGGTCATCGCGGGAACCGGCGCCGACATGTACTCGGCCATCACCGGTGCGATCGGCGCACTGCGCGGGCCGAAGCACGGTGGCGCCAACGAGTTCTCGTTCGAGGTTCAGCGCCGCTACGCGACGCCCGACGATGCCGAGGCCGACATCCGCCGTCGCGTCGCCGCGCGCGAGGTGGTCATCGGCTTCGGGCATCCGGTTTATACGACCGGCGATCCGCGCAACAAGCTCATCAAGGAAGTCGCGCATTCGCTGTCCGCTGCCGCCGGCGACATGAAGATGTTCGACATCGCCGTGCGGATCGAATCGGTGATGGACGATGCGAAGAAAATGTTCGCGAACCTTGACTGGTTCTCGGCTGTCAGTTACCACATGCTCGGCGTTCCGACGTCGATGTTCACGCCGCTGTTCGTCATCGCGCGGACGGCCGGCTGGGCGGCGCACGTGATCGAGCAGCGCGAGGACGGCAAGATCATCAGACCGTCTGCCAACTACACGGGTCCGGACAACCGCGCGTTCGTTCCGATCGACCGCCGAGCCTGAAAGCCGCCTTTCCAATGTCCGCTCACATATCTAACGTACGTCCCGAGGCCGACCAGGTGCTGGGCGACATCGCCGATTACGTAACGAAGTTCAAGATCGCCAGCACCGAGGCTTACAAGACCGCGCATTACTGCCTGCTCGACACGCTGGGCTGCGGCTTCGAAGCGCTGTCGTATCCGGCGTGCACGAAGCTGCTCGGACCGATCGTGCCCGGCACGGTCGTGCCCAACGGGGCCAAGGTGCCGGGAACGCCGTATCAGCTCGATCCCGTTCAGGCCGCGTTCAGCCTCGGCGCGATGATTCGCTGGCTCGACTTCAACGATACGTGGCTCGCGGCCGAATGGGGACACCCATCCGACAATCTCGGCGGCATCCTGATGACGGCCGACTGGCTGTCGCGCAATGCGGTTGCCGCCGGGCGCGCGCCGCTGACCGTTCAGGACGTGCTGACCGGCATGATCAAGGCGCACGAGATCCAGGGCGTCATCGCGCTGCAGAACAGCTTCAATCGCGTCGGTCTCGACCACGTCGTGCTCGTCAAGGTAGCATCGACGGCCGTCGTCGCGAGCATGCTCGGGCTGACGCGCGACGAGATCATCAACGCCGTGTCGCTTGCGTGGGTGGATGGCCAGAGCCTGCGCACGTATCGCCATTCGCCGAACACCGGCTCGCGCAAGAGCTGGGCGGCCGGCGACGCAACGTCGCGTGCGGTGCGCCTCGCGCTGATCGCGAGGACCGGCGAGATGGGCTACCCGTCCGTGCTGACGGCGAAGACATGGGGCTTCTACGACGTCCTGTTCAAGGGCGCGCCGTTCAAGTTCGATCGTTCGTACGGCAGCTACGTGATGGAGAACGTGCTGTTCAAGATCAGCTTTCCAGCCGAATTCCACGCCCAGACCGCCGTCGAGTGTGCAATGCAGTTGCACCCGCTGGTCCGCGACCGGCTCGCCGACATCCGCCGTATCACGATCCGCACGCACGAGTCGGCGATCCGGATCATCGACAAGCAGGGACCGCTCGCCAATCCGGCCGACCGCGATCACTGCATTCAATATATGGTGGCGGTGCCGATGATCCACGGGCGACTGACCGCGGCCGATTACGAGGACAGCATCGCCGCCGACCCCCGCATCGATGCGCTGCGCGAGAAGATGGTCTGCGTCGAGGATCACCAGTTTTCGCGCGACTACCTCGATCCGCAGCGCCGGTCGATTGCGAACGCGATCACCGTCGAGTTCAACGACGGCACGCGCACGCAGGAAGTGGTCGTCGAATACCCGATCGGGCATCGCCGCCGGCGCGAGGAAGGCATCCCGGTGCTGATCGAAAAATTCCGCACGAACATCGCGCGCCGGTTCGCCGGCCGGCAGCAGCAGGCGATCCTCGACGTCGCGCTCGACGCGCAGCGGCTAGCCGCCACACCCGTCCACGAGTTCGTCGACCTGATGGTGCAGTGATCGCGATCGTGACACACCCGTCACGCAACAACGGCGCCGGAAACGGGCGCCGTCCACTCAAAGGACCCTCGATGCGTATTGCCATGGGCACCCTCGCCCTCCTCGCCGCCGTTGTCTCTGCACAGGCGGCCGCCCAGGACTATCCGAAGCTGAAGGCGGGATTGTGGGAGATGGAACGCTCGGGGGGCGGCGGCGCGCCGCAGCTCAACAAGATGACGATGTGCCTCGACGCAACCGTGCAGAAGCAGATGTTCGAAATGGGCGCGGGCACGATGCAGGGCATGTGCAGCAAGCATGAGTTCAAGATGTCCGGCAACCGCGGGACCGGCGATTTCATCTGCGACTTCGGCGGCAGCAGGATGCATTCGACGTCGACGATGACGATGACCGGCGACACCAGTTACCGCACCGAGATCCATACGACGTACGACCCCCCGTTCATGGGTCAGAAGGAAAACACGATGGTCCTGACGGCGCGCCACACCGGCGCATGCAAGCCCGGCCAGCGTCCGGGCGACATGGTGCTGCCGAACGGCCAGACGATGAACATGCGCGACGCCATGGGCGCTACCAAAGGCGCCGGCGCCCCGAAAGCACGTCCGCCGGCCAGCGGCCAGCCTCCGAAGAGCGATCGACAACCGGGATAAAGCGATGGCACACAACCTGTTCGACACGCGACAAGAGCTGCGCCTGGCCTCGGGCGCTTCCGGCAGTTTCTACAGCCTGCCTGCACTCGATCGCGCGGGCATCGGCAAGGTCTCGCGGCTACCGGTTTCGATCCGCATCGTCTTGGAGAGCGTGCTGCGCAACTGCGACGGCAAGAAGGTCACCGAGCAGCACGTGCGCCAGCTCGCCAACTGGGCGCCGACCGGTGCGCGTACCGACGAGATCCCGTTCGTCGTCGCGCGGGTCGTGCTGCAGGATTTCACCGGCGTGCCGTTGCTGTGCGACCTCGCCGCGATGCGCAACATCGCTGCCGATCTCAATCGCGATCCGAAGGTGATCGAGCCGCTCGTGCCGGTCGACCTCGTCGTCGACCACTCGGTGATGGTCGATCACTACGGCTCGAAGGACGCGCTCGACCTCAACATGAAGCTCGAATTCCAGCGCAACGCCGAGCGCTACCAGTTCATGAAATGGGGCATGCAGGCATTCGACACGTTCAAGGTCGTGCCGCCCGGCATCGGCATCGTCCACCAGGTGAACCTCGAGTTTCTCGCGCCTGGCGTTCACAACAAGGACGGCATCTTCTATCCGGACACGCTCGTCGGAACCGACAGCCACACGACGATGATCAACGGCATTGGCGTCGTCGGCTGGGGTGTGGGCGGCATCGAAGCTGAAGCCGGGATGCTCGGCCAGCCCGTGTACATCCTGACCCCCGACGTCGTCGGCGTCGAGCTCAAGGGTCGCCTGCCAGAAGGCGCGACGGCCACGGACCTCGTTTTGACGGTCACCGAAATGCTGCGCAAGGAGAAAGTCGTCGGCAAGTTCGTCGAGTTCTTCGGCGAAGGTGCCGGGACGCTGTCGGTGCCCGATCGCGCGACGATCGGCAACATGGCGCCCGAGTACGGCGCGACGATGGGCTTCTTCCCTGTCGACACCGCGACGGTCGATTACCTCCGCGCGACGGGCCGCACCGACGCGCAGGTCGATGCGTTCGAAACGTACTTCAAGGCGCAGGGGCTGTTCGGGATGCCGGTGACCGGACAGATCGATTACACGAAGACCCTGTCGCTCGATCTGTCGACGATCACGCCGTCGCTTGCCGGGCCGAAGCGTCCGCAGGACCGCATCGAGTTGCCGAAGGTCGCCGCGCGCTTCGCCGAGCTTTTCAGCAAGACAGGCGCCGACGGGTTTTCGCAGGCGCCCGACAAGCTGCGCACGCGCTACACGACGATGCCGATGGTCGCGGGACGCGGCGCCATCAGCGATGCGCAGCAGCAGCCTCCGCGTCCGGGCATGCCGCGCGACTACGTCGAAATGGTGAACAACCGGCCGACACCCGATCGCGTGTCACCGCCATCGCCGAGGCCGGTCGACATCGGCAACGGCGATGTCCTGATCGCCGCGATCACGTCGTGCACGAACACGTCGAACCCGAGCGTGCTGCTTGCCGCTGGCCTGCTCGCGAAAAAGGCCGTCGAGAAGGGCCTGAAGGTCGCGCCGCACATCAAGACTTCGCTCGCCCCCGGTTCGCGCGTCGTCACCGACTACCTGACCAAGACCAACCTGCTGTCGTATCTCGAGCAGCTCGGATTCGACGTCGCCGCGTATGGCTGCACGACGTGCATCGGCAATGCCGGCGACCTGTCGCCCGAGATCAACGATGCGATCGCGAGCCATGACCTCGTCTGCGCGGCCGTGCTGTCCGGCAATCGCAATTTCGAAGCGCGCATCCACCCGAACCTGAAGGCGAACTTCCTCGCGTCGCCGCCGCTCGTCGTCGCCTACGCGATCGCCGGCAACATGCTGAAGGACCTGACCACCGAGCCGCTCGGCGAAGGCAAGGACGGTCCGGTCTACCTGCGCGATATCTGGCCGACATCGCACGAGGTCGGTGCGCTCCTGAGCTATGCACGCGATCCGGGAACGTTCCGCCGCCTCTACGGCGACCTCGCGAACACCAATCCGATGTGGAAGACGATCGCCGGCTCGACGGGCCAGGTGTACGACTGGCCGGCGTCGACATACATCGCGAAGCCGCCGTTCTTCGAGGGGTTCAGCATGACCCCCGGTGCGATCACCGACATCCGCGGGGCGCGCGCGCTCGGTATCTTCGGCGATTCGGTCACGACGGACCACATCTCGCCCGCCGGCTCGATCAAGCCGACGTCGCCCGCCGGCCTGTACCTGCAGGAAAAGGACGTGTCGGTCGGCAACTTCAACAGCTACGGCTCGCGCCGCGGCAATCACGAGGTGATGCTGCGCGGCACGTTCGGCAACGTGCGGATCAAGAACCTGATGCTGCCGGCGAATCCCGACGGCTCGCGGATCGAAGGCGGCATCACGCAGTACCACGGCAAGAACGGCGTTCCCGAGCGGATGCCGATCTACGACGCAGCGATGCAGTATCAGCGGCAAGGCGTGCCGACCGTCGTGTTCGGCGGCGAGGAGTACGGCACCGGCAGCTCGCGCGACTGGGCGGCGAAAGGCACGCAGCTCCTCGGCATCAAGGCCGTTATCGCGAAAAGCTTCGAGCGCATCCATCGTTCGAACCTCGTCGGCATGGGCGTGCTGCCGCTCCAGTTCGCGCCCGGCGACAGTGCGGACTCGCTGGGAATCAATGGCGACGAGTCGTTCGACATCGCCGTACCGACGGACATCAAGCCACAGCAGCCGCTTACACTCGTGATGACGCGGAAGGACGGCACGCAGCGCGAAATTCCTGTGCTGTGCCGCATCGATACGCCCATCGAGGTCGACTACTACCGGCACGGCGGAATCCTGCCGTTCGTGCTGCGCGAGCTGATCCAGAAGAGCGCGTAAGGCAAGCGCGATGCAGCGCGGGCTGGCGCACGCGCTGCCGCT
>Ga0207682_10000022_pt1 | contig 62630 bp, 68 predicted proteins | sample KBSM63metaG_FD_184332 | JGI IMG/M metagenome (GOLD analysis project Ga0207682, IMG submission 184332) | Miscanthus rhizosphere microbial communities from Kellogg Biological Station, Michigan, USA - KBS M6-3 metaG (SPAdes) (version 2) | ecosystem: Host-associated > Plants > Roots > Rhizosphere >... | reverse complement strand
TCGGCGCCAAGGAGTGCATCTACAACCTCTGCTTCGCCTTCCTCGACCCCGGCGGCGTCGCCCTCGCCTCCGACCCCGGCTACCCCGTCTACACCGGCGGCCCGATCCTCGCCGGGGCCACCCCCGAGCTGCTGCCGCTGGTGCCCGAGCTCGGCTTCGCGCCGGACCTCAGCGCCGTTCCGGCGGAGACCGCCGCGAAGGCGAGGCTGATGTTCCTCAACTACCCGAACAACCCGACCGGCGCGACCGTGCCCGAGGGGTTCTTCGAGCTGGTCGTCTCCTTCGCCCGCGAGCACGAGATCCTCGTCGTCCACGACAACGCCTACTCGGAGACCACTTACGACGGCTACGTCGCGCCGAGCTTCCTTTCGACACCCGGCGCCAAGGAGGTCGGGGTCGAGGTCTTCTCGCTCTCCAAGGGCTACAACATGACCGGCTGGCGCTGCGCCGCGATCCTCGGCAACGCCGACGCCGTGCAGGCCTACTGGCGGCTGAAGACCAACGTCGATTCCGGGCTCTTCGAGGCGGTCCAGATGGCCGGCGTCGCCGCCCTGCAGGGTCCGAGTGGCCCGCTGGAGCGGATGAACGAGACCTACACCCGTCGCCGCGACCTCGTCGTCAACGCCCTGCGTGAGATCGGCGTCGAGGTCAGCGCGCCGAAGGGCACGATCTACGTCTGGGCGCCGGTTCCCGAGGGCCACTCCTCGACCTCCTTCGCCGAGCTGGTGCTCGAAGAGGCGGCGGTCGTCGTCTCGCCGGGCTCGATGTACGGGCCCAGCGGTGAGGGCTTCTTCCGCATCTCGCTGACCACGCCCGACGACCGCATCTCCGAGGCGGTCGAGCGGATGCGCAAGTACCTCTCCTAGCTGCGCGGCAGGACTAGGCCGCTTCGCGCTCTGCGCGCTTGCGCCAGTAACGGTCGAGGCCGCGCCACTGATATTGCGGCGGGACGCTCTGGATCATCTCGGCGGCGGCATCCTCGCTCTCGGCGGCGGCGCTGACATGCTCGCGGTGGCGGCGCTCGTACTCATCCTCTGAGAGCTCGCGGGCGAGGTCGGCCTCCTCGCGCAGGCGGCGCCTCACGACCTCGAGGTGCTCGATCGGCTCCTCGATCGCGCCGAAGTGGGTGAGGGCGAGGCGCTCGGGTCGCCATGACTCGACCGTCGCGATCGAGTCGAGCCAGGTCTCGATATCGATGTCAGGCGGGGGAGTGGGGGGCACGATCTCCGCGACGCCGGGGATGCGGACGGCGGCGACGTCGCCGACGAAGGCGGTGCCGGAGTCCTCGTGGAAGTAACAGACATGGTGTGAGGCATGGCCGGGCGTGTAGGCGACGCGCATGCCGAGCACATCCTCGCCACCCGCCAGCGGTTTGACGTTGGCCTCGGGGACGGGGACGATCTCGCCCCAGAGGTACTCCATCTGGTCGCCGTAAAGACGCTCGGCGCTGGCCAGCAGCTTCGAGGGGTCGATCAGGTGCGGGGCGCCGCGCTCGTGCACGTAGACCTCGAGCTCGGGCCAGCGGCGCACCAGAGCGCCGGTCGCGGCGGCGTGGTCAAGGTGAATATGGGTGAGAAGCAGGCCACGCGGCTGCTCATCGCCGATCGCCGCAAGCAAGGTCTCCATCGAGGACTGGGGGCCGGGATCGATCAGGACGCCATCGACCTCCCAGCAGCCGATTACGTGCGGGCGGCCCAAGTGCATGACGTCGATTACGCGCATCGCGCTTGCCTAAGGGTGTCGGGGGAGGGCTCGACGGAGCCTCCCCGCTGTTGCTCCGGCGAGTCCTCCCCCGACACCCTCACGCCACGGGATCGGGAAAGCGATCGTCCTGTTCCAGCGTCTGCCGGATCCCCTCTTCGATGCCACGCGGGGCATAGCCAAGCTCGCGGGCCGCCTTCTCGTAGCCGGCCCAGAAGGTGACCCCGTCGGCGGAGGAGATCAGCTCGCGTAGGTTGGGCGGCTGGCCGATCAGCTTGCCGACAAGGGGCCCGATCGGGGTCAGCGCCTTCATCACACCGGTCGGCATGTCACGCTTCGGCGCCTTGCGCCCGCCGACTTTGGCGATCGTCTCGATCGCCTCGCGCATCGTCGTCGCCGGGCCGCTGATCACGTAGGTCTCGCCGGCCTTGCCCTTGTCGAGGCCGAGCAGGATGCCCGCGGCGATGTCTTCGACGTGGGAGAGGCAGATGCCGAGGTCGGGGAAGGGAAGCATGAAGAGCCGCCCGGCGAAGAATTCCTCCAACAGGTCGGCGACCTGCGATTCGTCGCCGGGGCCGTAGACGCCGCCGGGCTGCACGATCACGCAGGGCAGGCCTTCCTCGGCCATCATCCGCTTGGCGATCCGATGCCCCTCCAGCTTGGTCTCCTCGTAGTAGGAGGTGAACTCCTTGCCGGGGTGCTCGTAGCTCTCGTCGACCACCTCGCCATGGGTGTTGCCGAAGATGCCGACGGTCGAGACGTAGACGATCTTGCCGACCTTCGCCTCCTGCGCCGCGCGCAAAACGCGTTCGCTGCCGCGCACGTTGGCCTCATACATGGCCGGATGCTGCTTGGCCGGGATGCCGACCTCATACATCGCGGCCGCGTGGACGAGCCCGTCACATCCCTCCATGCCGGCCCGCATCGCCTCGCCGTTGCCGAGGTCGCCTTCGACCAGCTCGCAGCCGAGCTCCCTCAGCTTCGCCGCTTTCTCGGGGCTGCGGACCAAGCAGGCGACGTCATCGCCGCGGGCGCGCAGCTGGCGCACGACCTCGCCGCCGATGAAGCCCGTTCCGCCCGTGACGAAGACCTTCACGGCGCCTAACCCTACCCACCTACAATCAAGAGAAGTGGAGAGGTCTCGAAACGGAAGGCGGGTGGAGTCGCGCTACGGCGCCGGGGGAGCCGGCGTCTCAAATCCGCGTGCGCGCCAGCGCGCCCTTGCGATCGGCATCGTCGACGGTCGCGAGGAGGGCGATCCGCTGGCGGAGCTGAAGGAGCTGCTGCGCACGGCCGGTGTCGCCACCGCCGGCGAGGCGGTGCAGCAGCGTGAGGCGCCCGATCCCGACCGCTACCTAGGTCGCGGCAAGCTGGCCGAGTTGAAGGCCGAAATCGCCGCTTGCGACGCCAATCTGGTCGCCTGTGACGATGAGCTGGCGCCGCGTCAGGAGCGCAACCTGGAGAGTGCCCTCGGCGTGCCGGTGATCGACCGCACCGCAGTCATCCTCGACATCTTCGCCGACCACGCCCACTCGGCCGAGGGCAAGCTGCAGGTCGAGCTCGCCCAGCTCGAGTACAACCTTGCCCGCATGCGGGGGCTCTGGACCCACCTGGAGCGCCTCGGCGGCGGCATCGGCACCAGGGGCCCGGGCGAGAGCCAGATCGAGACCGACCGTCGCCTCGCTCGTGACCGCATCGCCGCTCTGCGCCGCCGCCTGGCGCGGCTGGAGCGCAACCGCGGCGTGATGCGCGCCCGCCGCGAGAGATCCTCGCTGCCCAGGGTCGCCCTCGCCGGCTACACCAACGCGGGCAAGTCGACGTTGCTGAACGCGCTGACCGGGGCCGAGGTCGGCGTCGGCGACCGCCTCTTCCACACGCTCGACCCGACCACGCGCAGCGTCGAGCTCTCCGGTCGCGATTACCTGCTCACCGACACGGTCGGCTTCATCGAGAAGCTGCCCCACCAATTGGTCGAGGCCTTCAAGGCGACCCTGGAGGAGACCGTGTTGGCGGACCTGATCCTCCACGTGGTCGATGCGGCGGCGCCCGAGGAGCGCCGCGTCGCCGACATGCAGGCCGTCGACGAAGTGCTCGATGAGATCGGGGCGGGGGAGAAGCCGCGCCTGCTGGTTCTCAACAAGGCCGACCTGCTCGTCGAGGAGGACCGCTCCGAGGTGCTGCTGCGCCATCCCGACGCCGTGCTCGTATCGGCTCTCGACGGCACGGGCCTGGACCCGCTGCGCGAGCGGATCGAGACGGCCTTTGAGGACACCCTGGCCGAGGTCGAGCTGCTGGTCCCGTACGCCGAGGGCGGGCGCCTGCACGAGCTGCATGAGATCGCCGGCGACCTGGAGCGCACCGAGCGCGCCGACGGCGTCCTGGTCAAGGCGAAGGTGCCGGTCGCCGAGCTACACCGCTTCGACGATCTCGCCGTCGCCTAGGTGCTCGACTCGTCTAGGCTGCCGCCCGTGGAACTGCCCGTCGCCCGCCTCAACGAGAACGCCGTCCTGCCCACGCGCGCCCATGAGGGAGACGCCGGGCTCGATCTCTACGCCTGTGAGTCCGCGCACATCGGCCCCGGCGAGCGTTGGAGCGTCGGCACCGGTGTCGCGGTCGAGATCCCGGACGGCCACGCCGGCCTGGTCCTGCCGCGCTCGGGCCTGGCGAAGAGGAGCGGCATCGCCCTGGTCAACGGCCCGGGTCTGATCGACTCCGGCTATCGCGGCGAGATCCGCGTCTTGCTGCTCAACACCGACCCCGCCGACCTCTTTCGCGTCGCCCCCGGCGATCGCATCGCCCAGCTCGTGATCACCCCGATCGTGCTTGCCGAGCCGGTCGAGCGCGAGGCCCTTGCCGAGTCCGCCCGCGGCGAGGGCGGTTTCGGCTCCAGCGGGCGGTGAATCGCCTTCGATGAAGCATTGCCCGGGTTATTGCCCCGGTAATGCTTCATCGAACTCCGGCCGCGAGCCTGGCGCTCTCGTGCGTCGCGCGCTCAAGCGTGTCGTCGAGGGGGTCGAGCTGGGGACTGGAGCCATAGCGCCGCGCCAGTGCCAGTTCGATCAGGCGATCCGCTAGCCAGGCGTTCTTCGGCAGCAGCGGGCCGTGCAGGTAGGTGCCGATCAGGTTGGCACGACGCACGCCCTCCTCGCCGTCTTTGCCGTTGTTGCCGAAGCCACGGATGACGCGGCCGAGCGGTTGGGCGTCGGCGCCGAGGTAGGTGCGCCCGCCGTGGTTCTCGAACCCGGCCAGGGTCCTCGGCCTGTCGCCGAGGTCGACCTCGATCGCGACGTTGCCGATCAGGCGAGGGCCCGGGTCGCGCACCGTCTCCAGGTCGACAAGACCCAGGCCGGGCAGCCGCTCCTCATCCAGCTGGTAGCTGTGGCCGAGCAGCTGGTAGCCGCCACAGACGGCGAGCATCGCGGCGCCGTCGTCGACCGCCGCCGCCAGGGCCTGGCGCTTGCTCTCGACCATGTCGACGGCGACCGCACGCTGGTCGCGATCCTGGCCTCCGCCGAGGTAGATCAGGTCGTGCGAGCCCGGGTCGAAGCCCTCGCCGGGGCCGGCGCCGGTGTGGGCGAAGCCGATTCCCCGCCACTCGCAGCGTCGCTGCAGGAAGAGGATGTTGCCGCGGTCGGCGTAGATATTCATCTGCTCGGGATAGAGCGCGAGCAGGCGGAGCTCCATCAGGACCCCTTCTCGAAGAGGACGACGGTGGAGCCGACGTGCGCTTCGGTCGAGGGGATCTCACGCCGTCCGGTCGGCCTCAGACCGACGCTGCGCCCCTCCTCTTCGAGGGTCTCGGCGGAGAGGATCATCAGCTCGATCTCGTTCATCTCCTCGCTCATCTCACCGTCTGGATCGACAGTCTGCCGCAGGCGCCGCAGCAGGATGGATTCCGGTCCTATGATCGGCTGGAGCGGCAGGCTCGAGTAGATCCAGCCTTCGATCTGACGCACGTCGGGCAACGGCGGTGCCGCGGTGCCTGGCGGCAGGTAGGGCATTTCCTCGACGATCGCGAAGGCGGCGCGGCCGCCGGGCAGCATGTTGTCGACGACGCAGGAGAGGCACTCGATCCGGTCGTTGCTGGTCGGCAGCAGCTGAATCAGCTGCATCGGCGCGATCACGAGGCTGAACTTGGTCGCGAACTCGAAGCTGCGCACGTCGGCGAGCTCGGCGTCGCCGGGGATTTTGCCGGAGCGTTCCCAGACCGCGGCGACCAGGTCGGAATCCCAGTCGAGACCGATCACCAGGTAGGCGCCGCGGTGGGCGAGGTGGAGCGTGACCCGCCCGGCACCGCACCCCAGCTCCATGATCGGCTTGTCGGTCTGGTCCGCCATCTCCTCCCAGAGCGGCAGGTCGGCGGTATAGGCGCCGCACTCGACTTCGTGCCAGACGACCGAGTTCACCGCCAGAAGTCCTCGGCGAGACCACGGCCGGCGAGTAGTTTGCGCAGCTCCAGCAGAGCGGTGTAGGTGGGGAGGGCGAAGAGCCGCTCGTCAGAGCCGGCGAGGGCCTGGTCGAGCGAGCGCTCGACGCTTGCCTCGACCGCGATCGCCTCTTCCGGCCAGCCCGCGTACTTGAGCCGCAGGGCCATCTCCGGCGCTCGCGTGCCGGCGCAGGTCACGCGGCGGACCCCGGCGGCGAGCAGCTCGAAGTCGGCGTCCCAGATCCAGGAGACGTCCCGCCCGTCGGCGATCTTGTCGTTGAGCCCGATCCAGAGGTCGAGCTTCTCCGCTCCCGCCTCTAGTCGCAGCGTACGCAGGACCTCGTTGGCGCCGGCGGGGTTCTTGATCAGCAGGATCGAAAGGCGGGTCGCATCGATCGCGATCGTCTCGACCCGGCCGAAGGCCGCCCGCGTCGTTTCCAGGGCGCCGGCCAAGGTGTCTGCCGGTACACCGAGCTCGAGCGCGGCGGTGATCGCGGCGAGGGCGTTGTAGACGTTGTAGAGGCCCGGCAGCGGTAGCTCCAGCTCAAGGACGCCGGCGGGCGTGCGCACGGTCAGCCGTGAGCCGTCCATACCCTTCAGCGCGATCTTCGTGGCGGCGACCTCGGGCCGCGGGCGTTCGGCACCGCAGTTTGGGCACGAGTAGTGGCCGAGGTGGCCGACGAAGGCACGCTCGTAGGCGTAGGGATGCCCGCAGCGGCGGCAATGCTTGGCGTCGAAGGCGTGCTGCAGCTCGGGCAGTGCCTGCGAGGCGTCCTCGATCCCGAAGTAGGTGACGCCCTCGCGCCGCTCGCCTTCCTGATCGCGGCCGAGGTCGGCGATGGTGGGATCGTCGGCATTGAGCACGAAGCGGCTACGGCCGGATCGCGCCGCCATGGTCTTCGCCCAGTCGGCCGCCAGCACCTCCATCTCGCCGTAGCGGTCGAGCTGGTCGCGGAAGAGGTTGCCGAGGACGATCAAGGCGGGGTCGAGCTGGGCCGCGACCTTGGAGAGCCAGGCCTCGTCCACCTCGAAGAGGCCCTCGTCGCCTTTTTGCTCGAGCAGGGCTGTGGCGACCCCCCAGGTCATGTTCGAGCCGGCGCGGTTGTGGACCGGATGGCGACCGGCGGCCGCCAGGGCGGTGGCGATCATTCCCGCCGTCGTCGTCTTGCCGTTGGTGGCGCTGACGATCGCGGTGCCATGGTCGAGTCGCTTGCCGAGCCGGGCGATCGCGTCCGGTGCCATGCGCAACAGCAGCCGTCCCGGCAGGGTCGTGCCGCCACCGCGACCGCTGGCGCGACTGGCTGCGCCGACCACTCGTGCCGCCGAGAGCTTCGTGCCGAAGAGCACCTAGGACCCGGCCGCAGCCGGAACGAGGACGCTGAGCGCGCGCGGCAGGACCCGCAGGGTGGCGGGCAGGTCGGTCAGGTGCTCGCCGTCGGCGTAGACGGGAAAGGGCCTGCTCGCGGTCAGTTCGAGCTGGGCCGCGCGGAAGACGCGAACCTCGTCCTCATCGACGTGGGTGCCCTTGAACACCTTCGGCAGGTTACCCACGAAGCGCAGCTTGCCGACCGCGCCGACGGTGACCACGTCGAACTCACCGTCGTCGAGCTCGGCGTTCGGCGCGATGAACATGCCACCGCCGAAAGCACGACTGTTTGCGACCGAAACGGAGTAGCCGCTGAAGCGCCGCCGTTCCTCGCCGACGCGGATCGTGAAGCGGCCCGGCTTCCAACCCAACAGCGTGCGCACCGCCGCGTAGGCATAGACGAGGTTGCCGCGCATGAAGCTGGTCTCGTTGGCCAGTCGATTCGCTTCCGAATCGAAGCCGACGCTGACGATGCCGAGGAAGCGCTTGCCGTTGGCCTCGCCGACATCGATGCGGCGAGTCTCTCCGGCGGCGAGGACGGCAACTGCCTCGGCGGGATCAGAGGGAATGCCGAGGACGCGGGCGAGGTCGTTGCCGCGGCCGCCGGGGATGATTCCGAGCGGCGTCTGCGCGCCTGCCATCGCTCCGCCGACGGCGCCCAAGAGCCCGTCGCCGCTGACGACGACGGGCACCTCGCCCGCCTCGACCGCGCGCAGGGCCAGCTCGGCTCCATCGTCGAGTCCACGGGTGCGCTCGACCCGGAAGGGAATCCGCCGCGCGTCGAGCTCCTGCTCGACCGTCGGCAGCAGCTTCAGCGTGCGCCCGTGCGCGGACGCCGGGTTGACGAGCAGCGTCAGCGGCATTCCCTCGATACCCATCCTGACCGGCAGCCTAAATGTCGGGCTGTGCTCAGCGGGTGCGATCGAGGCGGGCGACGAAGAAGTTGCCGTCTCCGGCCCGATCGGCTTGTCGTGGCTCGAAATAGTGCTGGGCCAAGCGCCACTCGAGCAGGCGCCGGCGTGCGCCGGCGGCGAACTGCGGGGGGCGCAGGAGGGCGTGAATGAAGTGCCCGCCCGGGCGCAGCACCCGCGCCGTCTCGGCGGGCAGCAGGCGCCCGCCGGTCTGGGCGACCAGATCGAAGAATTCATCGGGATAGGGCAGGGAACGCCGACCGGCCCGCTTGAAGGCGACCCGTCCCTCCGGATCGAGCCCGACCTTCGCCTGGGCCTGACGCACGCAGTCGGGAGAACGGTCGACGCCCCGAACGCGGGCGGCGGGGAACTCGCGAGCGAGGAAGAAAGCCGAGCCGCCGTCATCGCAGCCGACCACAAGCGCCCGCTCGGGCGCCGGGACGTGAAGCACGGCGGCGGCGAGCGGCTCCAGCGGCGAGGCTTCCACGCGGCGATGATCGCAAGTCCGTGGCGGTGGATCGATCCTCTAGGGTTCCGCCCAATGCAGGAGGGTGCCGACCGTCGCTGGATCTTCCTCGCCGTTTTCGCGGCGATCGCTGCCGTGATCGTGGCGGTGATCTTGATCGGTCGCAGTGGCGGAGACGACGACTCCTCGGCGAAGACCGGCGCTGGCGGCTGCAAGGAAGTGGAAGCACCGCAGCCGAAGAAAGTCAGCCTCAAGGCACCGCCGCAGACGGTGAAGAAGAACGAATCGCTGACCGCTGTGGTCGAAACGAGCTGCGGCACGTTCGACATCGCCCTCGACGCGAGCCGGGCGCCGAAGACCGTGAATTCCTTCGTCTACCTCAGCGACGAAGGCTTCTACGACGACTTGACCTTCCATCGCATCGCCCCCGGCTTCGTGATCCAGGGCGGCGATCCGCTGGGAACGGGGACCGGTGGCCCGGGCTACACCGTGGTCGAGAAGCCGCCCGCCAACCTCTCTTACACCAAGGGCATCGTGGCGATGGCCAAGAGTTCGGCGGAGCCGCCCGGGGCGTCCGGGAGCCAGTTCTTCGTCGTGCTCGGCGCGGACGCCGGGCTGCCGCCCGAATACGCCCTGGTCGGCAAGGTGGACAAGGGCATCGACGTGGTCGAACGGATCGGTGCGCTCGGCACGCCGGCCGAAAAACCCAAACAGACCGTCCTGATCGAAAAGATCTCGATCGAAAAGGGCTAGCTGCACTAGGCTCCGGTCGATGGCCAAGATCGACGTAGGAGACGCAGCGCCCGATTTCGAGTTGCCGGGCACCGAGGGCAAGAGCTTCAAGCTCTCCGAGCACCGGGGCCGCAACGTCGTCCTCGCCTTCTACCCGGGCGACGCCACCACGGTTTGTACCAAGCAGTTCTGCTCCTATCGCGACAACGCCGACAAGCTCGACGGGCTCAACGCCGAAGTCGTCGGGATCTCGCCGCAGTCGGTGGACTCCCATGAGCGTTGGGTCGAAGAGCAGGAACTCAACGTGCCGCTACTCGCCGACGAGGACCTCGCGGTCAGCAAGAGCTACGGGGTGACCGGCTGGCTCGGTCCGCTCGCCCGCTTCACCGAGCTCAAAGAGACTTCGGGCGGGCGCTACGTCCAGCGCGCGATCTTCGTCATCGACGCCGAAGGAATCGTCCGTTACCGCCACGTGTCCCGTACCGGTTCGACCTACCAGTCGGTCGAGGACATCGAGCACGCACTCGCCGGCCTGGATTGAGCGTGGCCGGCGCAGCCGGGGCACCGCGCCGGTTCGCCGGCGGCCGGGAGGTGACCGTTCGCGGCGAGGTCGCGGGGGAGGGGACCCCGCTTGTGCTCTGCCATGGCCTGACCGCCACTCGGCGCTCGGTTGTGCACGGTTCGCGGCGGCTGGAGCGGGGTGGTCTCGCCGTCATCGCCTATGACGCCCGCGGGCACGGCGAGTCCGACCCCGCCCCGGCCGAGCTGGGTTATGGATACCCGGAGCTGGTCGACGACCTCGGCGCCGTGATCGAGGACCAGGCGGGGGAGGCGCCCGTCTTCCTCGCCGGCCACTCGATGGGCGCCCACACCGCCATTGCCTTCTCGCTACTCCATCCCGAGCGCATCGCCGGCCTGATCGCGATCGGTCCGACTTACGTCGGTACGCAGCCTCCGTTTTCCTCGGATAGCGATGGAAACGGAGGTCACGTCGCCGAGGAGTCACTGGTGTACTGGGACGGCCTGGCCGAGGCGCTGGAGCGCGGCGGAATCGACGGGTTCGTCGACTACATCGGCAACGCCCAGGAGATCGCGCCCCCCTGGCGCGACTCGGTGCTGCGCTTCACCCGCGAACGGATGGAGCGCCACCGCCACCTTGGCGCAATCGTCAGGGCGCTGCGCGAGGTGCCCAGATCGCAGCCGTTCGATCCGGAGGAGCTGGAGTCCCTGAGCGTGCCGACGCTGGTCGTGGCCAGCCACGATGCCGCCGACCCCGGCCATCCGTACGCGATCGCCGCCGAGTACGCGGAGCGGATTCCCGGCGCTCGCCTGACCAGCGAGGCGGAGGGGCAGTCCCCGCTGGCCTGGCAGGGAGGTCGTCTCTCGCGCGAAATTGAGGATTTCTGTAGAGAGCTCCAATAGGTTTCGCCTCATGAAGGCACCGGCCGAGGGCACGCTGCGCGGTATCGCCACCTTTCTCGCCACCTTCGGCGTGGGCGTCGCCACCTACATCACGATCGCCGATTCAGGCGGGGGCTCGCCGGTCTGCGTCGCGGGCGGCCACGGCTGCCAGACCGTCGCTGAAAGCACCTACTCGCATCTGCTCGGCGTCAACATCGCGATCTTCGGCATCGCCGGCTACGTCGCGCTGCTGCTCTGTGCGCTGCTGCGGGGCGACGTGCCACGCATGGGTGGCTTTCTCATCGCCCTGGTCGGCTTCGGCTACAGCTTCTACCTGACCTACCTGGAGCTCTTCAAGATCGACGCGATCTGCCAGTGGTGCGTCGCCAGCGCCACGCTGATGACGCTGCTCTTCGTTACAAATGCAATACGCATGCTCGCCTACGTGGGGACCGATCGATGAGCGGCAAACGCGATCGCGAGGCGCGACGCGAAGAGCGACTGCGCGAAGATGCCGACGTCGCCTCGGACGAACGCCGCCGGCGATTGATCAAGCTGGGCAGCGCCGCGGCCTTTCTTGCCGTCGCCGTCGTCGCGGTCCTGATCGTCGTCGCGTCGAGCGGCGGTGGGAGCGGCGGCGACGCGAGCAACCTCAAGGAAGTCGCCGAGGTCGAACAGCTGCTCGAAGGCATCCCGCAGCACGGCATGGTGCTGGGGGAACCGAGCGCCAAGGCGACGCTGCTCGAGTTCGGCGATCTGCAGTGCCCTTTCTGCAAAGGGGTCTCTGAAGAAGTGCTGCCGGCGGTGATTGAAAACCAGATAGCCGGCGGGCAGGCGAAGCTCAGCTTCAACAACTTCACGATCATCGGGCCGCAATCGGTCCCGGCCGGAGCGGCGGCGATCGCCGCCGGCAAACAGGGACGGGGCTGGAACTACGTCGAGCTCTTCTACCGCAACCAGGGGGAGGAGAACTCGGGCTACGTCACCGACGAATTCCTCACCGCGGTTGCCAAAGGAGCGGGCGTGCCGAACATCGCCAAGTGGAACAGGGACCGCAAAGCCAAGTCGACGATCGAAGAGGTCGAAGCGACCACCGCCAAAGCGGAAGGCCTCGGATTCAGCGGCACGCCCTCGTTTGCGGTCAAAGGGCCAGGCGTCGACGGCTTGGAAACACTGGGCACGCCGGGTTCGAGCGATGACCTCGAATCGGCGATCGAAAACGCCGCGAGCTGACAATGGCCGTGAGGAAGCGCTTCGGGACGGTGATTCTGTGCGTGCTTGGGCTTGTTGGCGCGGTCGTGGCGTCGCCCGCGGCGGCTGACCTCACCGGCGCCGAAATCGTCCACCTGCTCAGCCTGCAGCGGGAAGCGAACGGCATACCGGGAGGACTGAGCGAGAGGCCCGATTGGTCGGCGGGCTGCGACAAGCACAATTACTACGAGGCGCAGACCGGGCAGTTCGGCCACTCCGAGGATCCGAGCAGCCCGTACTACAGCGAGGAAGGCAATTTAGCCGCGCACAGCAGCGTGATCGCCTACGGCTCGAGCTGGAGCGCCGGTAATCCCTGGGAGGACGCGCCGATCCACCTGCTGCAGATGCTGGCGCCGCAGATGAGTGAAACCGGCGCCGCCGAATCGTACGGGCGCAACTGCCTGACCACCTGGCCGGGGTACAAGCGGCTGGCTCCGGCAACGCTGACCGCTTACAGCTATCCGGGCAACGGCGTCAGTGGCGTCGTACCGACCGAGTACGCGGCCGAGTCGCCGTTCATCCCCGGCGATTTCGTCGGCCTGCCCGAAGGCACCGCCACCGGGCGCTATCTGCTGGCCTATCTCAGCGGCGCTTTTGGTGCCGGCGAGAGCGCGGAAATCAGCGCCTCGGCGACGCTCTCCGATGGCGCCGGACCGGTGGACCTGCGCACGATCGATTCGACCAGCTCCGATATCGGCGCCTACATGCCTCCGCCATCGGCGTTCCTGATCCCCGTGCAACCGCTACAGCCGTTGACCAAGTACCAAGCGGTCGTCAAATGGGCGTGGTCGGGCACGATGCTCTTCGAACAGCGTTTCTCATTCACGACGGGGACCGACCCGAGTCAGAGCCCCACGGCGACGAAGAAGGTGGTTGATCCATGTAAGCGCCTGCGGCGTTCGGCTCGCCACTTGCGCCGACGGGCGGCGAAGCTCGGATCGCGCGGCGCGGTTCTCCTGCGTACCGGCTCGACCAAGGCAAAACGCCGACAGGGAAGGCATCTGCGCTCGCTCGCGGCCCACCTGAGAGCGAAAGCGCGTCATCGGGCCCGGCAGGCCAGGCACTGCGGCGCCCGTCCAGGCACAAGTTGACATAACCACCATTATCGTGCGTTAGATCTGAGTTTGGCCCGGGGCATACCGCGCCATAGACTGCCGCCCCAGCGTGCTTCCTGTTTACGAACCGATCACCAAGGGCGTGCTCTTGGCGCTTTTCTCGGTAGCGGTGGCCACTATCGGTGCTGCCTTTTTCCTCAGCGCCATTCCGGCGGCCTCGCCGGATCTGCTGCAGACGATGGCGCTGATCGGCGCGATTCTGCTGCCGGCTTATGTGGTCGAGGTCACCTGGCTGTTGCCGCGCCTGGGTCGCGGCGAAGAATTCGAAGAATGGCTCGGCTTCATGGTCGGCGCCGCCATCGCGGACCTGCTCGCGATAGCAGTGGCTCTGCTCGGCGCTCAGCACCGCCTTGCGGGCCACACCAACTCGCTCGACGATCTCGGCCTCGCCTTTGTCATCGTCTCGCTGGTCGTGCTGGCGGGCACCCTGGTGACGCAGCCATTGCTGGCAAATCGCTTCGACAGCGATTCCGCCGACGGTTAGCGCGCCGGCTGCGATTACGGGCGGTCAGCCGACCCTGACCGCGGAGCCGTGCACGAGGGGCCGGATCAGCGGCAGCATCTTCGGCAGCTCACCGCGCTCGACGCGCAGCTGCTCGAACGGCCCCGCCTCGATCATCGCGGCGGAGTCGCGGTTGCAGTGGCAGCCGTCGGCGAGGAAGCGCCAGGGTCGTTCGAATCGGTCCTGCCAGTTGGCCAGGCCGGGATCCTCGGCGCGGACGTGCTCGACGAAGAGCAGCTTGCCACCCGGCTTCAGCACCCGCGCCGCCTCGCTCAGGGCCGCGGCGGGATCGGGCACCGTGCAGAGCACCAGGGTGAAGACCGCGGTGTCGAAGCTGGCGTCCTCGAAAGGCAGCGATTCCGCACCCGCCTGAATCGCTTCGGTGGGTGCCGAGGCCCGCCCCAGGCGCGGGCGCAGCCGGCGCAGCATGTGGGGATCGGGCTCGACCAGGACAAGCTCGCTCACCGAGGATGGGAAGAGACCCAGATTGGCGCCGGTGCCGGCGCCGATGTCGAGCGTGCGTCCGGATGCCGCCGCAAGCACCTCGCGGCGAATCTCGCGCAGGCCAGCCTCCTCCGTCCCTTTCAGGCCGCGGTCGTAGGCCGCGGCGAAGGCCCTGCCCCAGGTGGCGTCGTAGATTCGTCCCACGCCGGGGATACGGATCTAGGCGGCCTCACGTTCAGCGTTTGTCTCGGTGGGTGCTCCCTGCCCCTCGCCCCCGCCGGCGATGTCCTCGCGGGCGGCGCGCTCCTCGTAGGCACGGCGAGCCTCTTTCGAGACGCCGGTCATGATCTTGTCCGTGCCCATCAGCCGGGCGATCGTCTCGCGGGCGCGACGGGGCAGGATCGAGCCGATCGCGAGCGTGTACTTGAGATAGCTCGGTACGAAGACGTCGAAGCGCGGCACTTCCAGCGCGTCGACGATCTCGGCGGCAACGTCCTCGGGCTCCACCTTTTTGACGCCGAGCGTGTCGCCCACGCCTTCGGTGAGAGCGGTGTTGACCGTCACCGGCATCACGCAGGAGACCTCGACTCCGGTTCCCCGCAGCTCGCCGCGTACGGCTTCGCTGAAGCCGACTACGGCGTGCTTGGTCCCCGAGTAGGTCGCGATGCCCGGCACCGGGGCCTTGCCCGCGGCGGAGGCGACGTTGACGATGTGGCCGCGCCCGTGCCGGCGCAGCCGTTCCGCGGCTAGCTGGGTGCCGACGATGACGCCGTAGACGTTGATGTCGAGCTGGCGTCTGACCGAGTCGTCCGGCTCCTCGCCGAACGGCGTCACCGGCATGATCCCGGCGTTGTTGACGACGACGTCGAGCGGGCCCAGCTCGCGTTCGGCGGCGTCGAGGAAGGCGGAGAAGGAGCCGCGGTTAGTCACGTCGAGCTCGAGCGCGACGGTGCCGCCGCCGAGCTCCCCGGCGGTCTCTTCCGCCGGCCCCAGGTCGAGGTCGCCGATCGCGACGCGGCAGCCCTTGCGCACCAACGCCGTCGCCGTCGCCTTGCCGATTCCGCGGGCACCGCCGGTGATCGCTACGACCTTGCCGCTGAGAGACTGCCGCTCCTTCGCCATGGGACTCTCCTTCTCGGCGACTCTCAGGCCGCCGGCTTGTAGACGGTGACCACGGCCGCGCCGCCGAGGCCGATGTTGTGCTGCAGGGCGGTCTTGGCGCCCTCGACCTGACGCTTGTCCGCTTCGCCGCGCAGCTGCCAGGTCAGTTCCGAGCACTGCGCCAGCCCGGTCGCGCCCAGCGGGTGGCCCTTGGAGATCAGCCCGCCGGAGGGGTTGACGACGACCTTGCCGCCGTAGGTCGTCGCTTCTTCCTCGACCAGCTTGTGCGCCTCGCCCTCGGCCGCGAAGCCGAGCGCTTCGTAGGTGATCAGCTCGTTGGCGCTGAAGCAGTCGTGCAGCTCGCAGACGTCGACTTCCTCGGCCGCGACGCCGGCCTCGGCGTAGGCCTCGTTCGCGGCCTGCTTCGACATGTCGGAGCCGACGATCTTCATGCAGTCCGTGTCCTCGGCGAAGGTCGAGCTGAGGTCGGTGACCATCGACTGGCCGGCGATCTCGATCGCGCGGTCGCCGAGGCCGTGCTCTTCGACGTAGCGCTCGGAGGCGACGATCGCGCAGGCCGAGCCGTCGGAGGTCGGCGAGCACTGCAGCTTGGTCAGCGGGTCGTGGATCATCCGCGCGCTCTTGATGTCCTCCAGCGAGTACTCGTCCTGGAACTGGGCGTAGGGGTTGTTGACCGAGTGCTTGTGGTTCTTCCAGCCGATCCAGGCGTAGTGGTCGGGGTTGGAGCCGTACTTCTGCATGTGGTCACGGCCGGCATTGCCGAACATCTGCGGCGCCGGCGGCGACTGCTCGGGATCGCGGATCTCGAACATCCGCATCGCGTGCTTGTCGAGCGCGTTGGTGCGGTCGGTGTACTTGACGCCGAGCGAGCCCGGCTCCATCTTCTCGAAGCCGAGCGCCAGGGCGCAGTCGACGAGACCGCCCTTGACCGCCTGGCGGGCCAGGAAAAGTGCCGAGGAGCCGGTCGAGCAGTTGTTGTTGACGTTGACGACCGGGATCCCGGTGAGGCCGAGCTGGTAGAGCGCCCGCTGCCCGTAGGTCGAGTCGCCGTAGCAGTAGCCGGCGTAGGCCTGCTGCACGTCCTCGTAGGGAATGCCGGCGTCGGCGAGTGCCTTCTCCCCCGCCTCCTTGGCCCAGTCCGGGTAATCGCCCTCCTTGCTGCCGGGCTTCTCGAACTTGGTCATCCCGACCCCGATCACGAACGTGCGGTTGCTCAAAGTCTGCTCCTGTGTCGCCGCGGCCGCGCGCCGCGGTTTGGCTGGTCAGCCAGGAAATCTAGCGGGATTCGGTTGCGGGCATTGGATCTCGCGCCGCGCGATTGGGCCAAAGCAAGAAGGCGACGCCCGCGATCAGGATTCCGAGCGCCGTGCCGAGCCCCCGCTCCCCGGCGGCATGCAGCGCCGGCTCGCCGATCGAGTCGGCAAGCATCACGGCGTAGGTGGTGATCGCGGCGGTGAAGAGCGCGTACTGGACGGTGAGCAGGCCGTAGGCGAAGCCGGTGGCGATCGTCAGACAGACGGCGATGGCGAGCTCATCACCACGCAGCCACTCGGCGAGCGCGGTCGCGATCACGAGCCCGAGCGCGGTGCCGGCCGCGCGCAGGACGAGGCGACGGAAGGTCTCGTCCTCCTGCGGGCGCATGACGAAGAGGATCGTCAAGGGAATCCAGAAGCCGTGTTCGTGCACGCCGAGCAACCAGTAGAGAGCGACTCCCGCACCCAGTGCCGCGCCGAAGCGCAGAGCGTGACGAAAGCTGATCGAGCCGAGGGTGAGGTTGTCGCGCAGGGCTCGGCGCGCCTCCGGCCAGTTCCACCCGCTCGCTCCGCCCTGCTCCCGGCGATCGCCGATCGTCCAGACCAGGAGCGAGAACGCGGCTTGCAGTAGCCCACCGGCGGTGGCGAGGAGCAAGGCCGGAACGGCATCGCCGAGGTCGAGCGGGAGGTCCTGGCAGATCAGCAGCGAGAGCGCCACCGAGAGACCGAAGATCGCGAAGCGCAGCGAGACCGCGAAGCAGTAACCCGCCGCCGCGCCGACCACCCCCATCGCCGCGACGGCGAGGAAGGCATTGGAGCCGGTGAGCACACCGAGCACGGCGGCGATCCCGATCAGTGGCGCGGCTGCCGCCTGCCAAGCGGCCCGGGGCAGGGCCGGTGCGTCCATCGCGGGGAAACCCGCCAGGAGGGCGCCGGTGCCGATCGCGCCCTTGGTCGGACTCGACAGGCCCAGCTCGAGGATCAGCGCCAGACCGACGGGGACGGCGATGAGAAAGCCCCGCCGCAGCGTCGGCAGCGGCTCACTCGGCCCGATCGCGAAGAGCGAAGAAGCGCGCAGGCTCCGGGCTGCGCCGCCGGCGTTGAAGAGTTCCACGCCGCCAGTCTCTCGCCCGGGTCGGAGGAAACTTGTCCCCCGGGCGGAGCCCTGTCAGATGCTCCGGCCCAAGTACTCTGAGAGGTCGTGATCATCGCTGCGCTGAGCAACGATCCTGCGGCGGGCGTCGGGATCTTCGCCGCCCTTGCGGCCGGCGTCGTCTCCTTCCTCTCCCCCTGCGTGCTGCCGCTGGTCCCGGGCTACCTCTCGGCGGTCAGCGGCGTGTCCGCCGCCGAGCTGGAGACGGCAGGATGGCGCCGCATCCTCGCCCCCAGCCTGCTTTTCGTCGCGAGCTTTTCGGCGATTTTCGTCGCCGAGGGCCTGACCGCCACTGCCCTCGGCTCGGCTTTTCAGGATCACGAAGAGCTGCTGAGCAAGATCGCCGCGGCGCTGATCATCGCCATGGGCGTCCTCTTCGTCGCCTCGCTCTTCGTCACCAGGCTCAACCGCGAGTGGCACGTCGAGGCGCTGCTCGAGCGCGCCGGCAAGGGTGGGCCGATCGTCGCCGGCGCCGCCTTCGCAATCGCCTGGACGCCGTGCATCGGGCCGACCCTGGGAGCGATACTCACCGCGGCCTCGCTCTCGGGCTCCGCCGGCCACGGCGCTTTGCTCCTGATCGTCTACTCCGCCGGCCTGGCGATCCCCTTCCTTCTCACGGCCATCGCCTTTTCGCGCATGACCACCGCCTTCACCGTGGTCAAGCGCCACTACCAGGCGATTGTCGCCGCCGGCGGCTTGATCCTGATCGCAATGGGCGTGCTGATCTGGACCAACGAGCTGACCCAGCTCAACGCCGACGCCCAGGCCTGGCTCTCGGGCCTCGGTCTCGACTTCTGGAACTCGGTCTGACCTGCGCAACGTTTTGCATGTCAGGCATGAAAAAATGTTCGTAAGGACGTTTTGACCGGTTAGTTGTTGACGACCGGCACCGGGGTCTCGACCTCTTGGCCGATCGCCTCGACCTCCTCGAGCCCCTCGCCGTCGATGTCGCGCGAGCAGACGATGCGAAACCGCCCCGTGCTGATCTCCGGATCCGGTACGAGCGGCAGTCCCCGGATCTGATCCCAGCCCAGCCGTTCGACCTCGAACGGGTTCATCCGCACCTCCGCCGCAGGGAAGGGGCAGTTGGAGTTGTGCTGGTCGATCGCCTTCGAGATCGCCTCGAGGTTCTTCGCCTCCGCGGAGCTCATGTCCTGAAGTTTAGGCTCGGATCGCCTGCGGGCGATCCGAGCTCCAGCAGGTCTTGCGAAATAGCGGTCTCCTTGCTCAGGCGGGTAAGCCACTCCAACTCGATCCACCGATGCCAAGGACTTCGGTGCCGCTAAATGTAACCGGAGTTGCTTCGGTGGCAAAAACGACTTTTGTTAACGGTCCTATCGCGAATAAATGTGTCACTTCTTCAACGCCCAGTTGACCATTGGAATCTTTGATGTAGGCAACCCCGGCAAAACCAGCGCCAGTGGTACCGCATTCTTTATTGTTATAAACGTAGGCGAGGACATTTCCTTCACTTGGTTCAATCCGAATGAGCGATTCCGTGCTTCCGCCTTCCGATTTATGTAAGACGATTAACGTTTTGAGTTTTTCCGTTTCAATTACCCCGGCTTCGCCATTGACTTCTGGATGGCAGTTCCATTGTGGTGCTCCTTCGATGATAAATTCGCACCCCGTGTAGCGAACTTTTCCAGTACCCGAAGCTTCGGTCAGCAAAAAGAATTGGATCAATTCTAGTTTGGTGCACACGTATTCCATATGGACGGTTTTAAACATCACGAACGAGGCACGAAATATCGATTTCTCGCTATGTTCAGCCTGAACTTTGGGTTCTAGTGATTTCGACACGTTGACACCTTTGGCCATCCAGTTGGCGCCTTTTTCCGCGCGACTGGCGGTGCTGAGGACGAGAAGGCCGAACAGCAGGACGCTGAGGCCGAACACGAATCGCTTCCATTGAAGTTCCATGATTTCCTCTCGGTTGAGTTACGGTAGGCCGTGCGGCAATCACGCCGCAGGCTTCACGGGAGGATGGCGAAACGACGCAGGGCGAGTCGTCTAGGGCTTGTCCGTTACAGCGTGCCGCCGGGGTCGTAGGCCTCGCCCGGCCTGCCGCCGAGGGCGAGGAGGCGGAGGCCGTCGGGGCCGGCGAGGATCTTGCGCGCTACCCCGGGGCCGACGCGGACGATGTGGTCGGCGTCGATCGGGTACTCCTTGCCTTCGACCACGAGGGTGCCAGAACCGCGCAGGGCCACATAGACCTCCTCTTGGCCGAGCTGCTCGGTGCGTTCACCGAACATCCTGCCTCCCAGGCCTTCCTCGTCGTGATCGTGCAAGGGGTATTCGTCGGCGCCCGGCCCGAACTCCTCGATCGAGATGCCGAAGGAGCTGACGCCGAGGCCGGCGGCGGCGCGGCGCATCGAGAGGCGGTCGAAGCCTTCGATCGCATCGATCTCCTCGATCTGCACGTGTTTGAGGTCGGCCACGATCCGGACCCTACCCAGCTCGCCTGCGAAGCAATCGCCGTCCCCCTCCCCTCCTACCATCGCAATGTGACCTTCGAGCGGACCGTGGCGCACCTCGACATGGACGCGTTCTACGCGTCGGTGGAGCTGCGGCGGCGGCCGGAGCTGAAGGGGAAGCCGGTGGTGGTCTGCGGATCGGGGCCGCGGGCCGTGGTGACGACGGCGAGCTATGAGGCGCGCAAGCTGGCCGGAATCCACTCGGCGATGCCGGCCGCGATCGCGCGGCGGCGACTGCCGGACGCGGTCTACCTGAAGCCGGACTTCAACGCTTACCGCGAGGCTTCGGGCCAGGTGATGGAGGTGCTGCGGCGCAATGCCGAGACGGTCGAGGTGGTCGGCCTCGACGAGGCCTACATCGACCTCACCGGGCTCTTCTCGCCAAAGGCGACGATGCGGCGGATCGCCGCCGAGATCCAGGAGACGACGGGCCTCACCTGCTCTGTCGGTATCTCCGAGAGCCGCATGCTGGCCAAGATCACCAGCGAGCTCGGCAAGCCGGCCGGCATGGTGGTGCTCTCCCGCCAGCAGGCCCTGGCGCGTTTCGCCACCCACTCCCCCGGCCTGATCCCCGGGATCGGCCCGAAGACGGTCGCCAGGCTGGAGTCGATGGGGATCACCACCCTGATCGAGCTGGGAGCGCAATCCGCCGATGAGCTGGAGGAGGCGTTCGGCCCTCGCCAGGGGCGCTGGCTGCATCGCCGCGGTCGCCTCGAAGACGAGACCCCGATCACGACCGTGCGTGAGACCAAGTCGCAATCCGCGGAGACGACCTTCGACGTCGACGTCGACGATCGCGGCGAGATGGAGGAACACCTCCAGCAGCTCTCCGAGGAGCTCTGCCGTCGCCTGCGCAAACGCGACCTGCGCGGGCGCTCGATCGGGATCAAGGTGCGGCTCGACGACTGGACCAACGTCACCCGCTCGCACACGCTCGAGCAGGCGACCAATGACCCCGTCGTGGTCGCGCCGATAGCCCTGGACCTCTTGCGCTCCTATGACCCCCCGCGCCCGGTCCGCCTGCTCGGCGTCCGCGTCGCCTCCTTTGAGGGCGGCGAGGCGGGGAGCGTGGACGACGAGGAGGAGCGCGACCAGATGCGCCTCGGTCTCACCGCCTGACTTTCACCGCTGCTTCGCAGGAGCCCTTGGCTTGTGTGCGAAGATTTTGGGCGTGAGCGCCGACCGGTTGACTGGACTCGATTCCTCCTTTCTGCATTTGGAGCGTGCCGGTGCCCACATGCACGTCGCCTCGACCAGCATCTTCGAGGGGCCGGCCCCGCAGATCGAAGAGTTCCGCGACCACATCGCCTCTCGTCTGCACCTCGTCCCCCGCTTTCGCCAGAAGCTGCGCTTCGTCCCCTTCGGTCAGGGCAGGCCGGTCTGGGTCGACGATCCCTACTTGAACATGGAGTACCACGTGCGCCAGACCGCGCTGCCGGCGCCGGGCTCCGAGGAGCAGCTGCGCAACCTCGCGGCGCGGATCTTCTCCCAGCAGCTCGACCGCAGCAAGCCGCTCTGGGAGCTGTGGTTGGTCGAGGGCCTCGAGGACGAGCGCTTCGCAATCGTCGGCAAGAGCCACCATGCTCTCGTCGACGGCGTTTCCGGGGTCGACATAACCACCGTCCTCTTCGACCTCGAGCGCGAGCCGGCCAACCCGCCCGCGATGCCGCCCAAGTGGGCGCCGCGGCCGGAGCCGACCGACTTCAAACTGCTCAGCGACGCCCTGCGCGAGCGGGCAACCAGCCCGCAGGAGATAGCCCGCGGCGTGCGCGCTGCCCTGCGTGGGCCGCGCCAGGTGCTGCGCGGCGTCGGCGCCACCAGCAAGATGATCAGCGCCGGTATGTCGGCGCCGCCGACCCCGTTCAACGTCGAGATCGGCCCCCACCGTCGGGTCGCTTTCGTGCGCAGCGACCTCGCCTCGCTGAAAGCGATGAAGGACGAGCACGGCGGCACCGTCAACGACGTGATCCTCTCCGCCGTCGCCGGCGCGATCGGCAACTACCTGCGCGCCCGCGGTCACGACACCGAGGATCTGGAGATGCGCGCGATGGTGCCGGTCAGCGTTCGCGCTCAGGAGGAGCGTGGGGCGCTCGGCAACCGCATCTCGGCGATGATGGCGCCGCTGCCGATCTGGTGTGAGGACCCGGTCGAGCGCCTGCACCTGGTGACCGAGATCATGGGTGACCTGAAGGGCTCCGGTCAGGCCGTCGGCGCCGAGATCCTCACCCGCATCGTCGACTTCGCACCGACCACGATCGCCTCCCAGGCCGCGCGCCTGCAACCCGCGCAGCGCTTCTTCAACCTCGTCGTGACCAACGTGCCGGGTCCGCAGTTCCCGCTCTTCGTACTCGGCAGGCAGATGGAATCGATCTTCCCGATGGTGCCACTGGCCCGGCGCCAGGCGCTATGCGTCGGGATCATGTCCTACAACGGCCAGGTCGACTTCGGGCTGATCGGCGATTACGACGCGATGGCCGACCTCGAGAGCTTCGGACTCGACCTCGAGAACGCGATCGCCGAACTCGGCGCCGCCACGATCGGCGCTCAGGGCAAGAGCCGCGCCGAGACGCGGAACGGCGCGCTGTCGGTCAAGTAGGCCCAGTCGAGCCGACGGGCGCTGAAGCCCGAGGCGCTTGTATCGGCGTTGACTAGCACCGCGGTGAGGCGCTTGAAGCGGCCGGGGCGAGCCAGGCGGGCGACCATTTCTCCGCCGTTTCTTGCGTAGTCGAGTGCACTGACGACGTGGCCGTGGCGCTCACTGCCTGTCCGCCCGACCAGGGCAAGACCGGCTGAGATATTCCGCGGAGCCGTTGCCCTGACGACGATTCCACGCCCCGCCCGGGCGTGCACGTGCAGCAACTGGAAAGTGGTGTGGTTGAGGCTGCGATCGAGCACTTGCCCGTCCACCGGCAGGCTTCCCTGGCGCGCGACGTCGGGGTAGGAATCGCCTTCGGGGAAGACCGTGTCCGTGCGCCACTCGGGCAGATCGCGGGCGAAACGGGCGAAGTCACGGCTGAAGGTCGAGCCGCCCGCCGCTTCGATCGCCGAGTTGTAGGCGGAGACGGAGAAGCCCCCCGGCTTGGTGTGTATCGCCCGGGCCCAGGCCTTGCGGATGATCGAGCGCCCGTAGTGGTGAGCCAGCCACTTGTTCCAGACGGTCGAGCCGTACTCCTTGATCGAGTTGGCGGTGAGCGGCGTGTCGAAGCGCTTCACCCAGCGTCGCACGTAGCGCAGGTAGTCGTTGATGCCGTTGTAGGCCTGATCCTCCATCCAGACCGCGCTCGACTCGGCGAACCAGGCGTCCTGGTAGGCGTCGTAGCCGAACTGAAGGATGTGGTTGTACTCGTGGGCGAGCGTCACCTCGAGGTCTTTCTCAGGGGTCGTGCCGGGGAACTCGCGGGGGTCATAGTCGTTGTCGAGCACGAGGTAGCCGTGCAGGCGGCGCGGCAGGCGATGGGCTTTCGTCGCCTGGCCGCGGTCGGGCGCCGCGTAGCCGAAGAGCGCCCCGCCGATCTGCTCGAGGTAGATGTCGGTCTTGCCGCGCCCTCCGCCCTTGCGACCGTCGGACTTGGGCTCGCGCCAGCCGAGCTTGTCGTTCTCGACTTCATGGACGTGTTCGGCGACCGCCTGCACGCGGGTCACGTAGTCGGGGATGCCATTGCCATCGGCATCGGAGAGGCTGGGAGCGTCGATGCCCTCGGCCACCCAGTGGACGCAGAAGTGAGGCGTGCAGGCCGGTGAGTGCGGCGCCTCGGGAACCGTGTATGCGTTGCGGTTGGGATCGGGGTGGTCGGTCGGGCGCGCGGCCGGGGAGCGGAAGATCCACTGGTCAGCGGCGCCGGCGCCCGCGGGCAGGGCGAGGACGACGGCGACGGACGCCAGCGATGCGCCTATCAACCGCCAGCGGACCCGCATCCGACGCAATTTACAGTGAGGCCAGGCGCGTCCCGCAACGTCCGGCGGCGATACTTCAGGCGTGACCCCCGCGAGGACTCCGGCTTGCGCATAGCCCTGGCCCAGATCGACCCCACCGTCGGCGACATCGACGGCAACGTCGCCAAGATCGCCGAGTGGATCGCTCGCGCCGAGAGCGAGGGCGCCGAGCTGACGGTCTTCCCCGAGCTCTGCGTCCCCGGCTATCCCGCCGAGGACCTCTACCTCAAGCGCCACTTCGTCGAGGCCAACCGACGGGCGATCGAGGAGCTCGCCGCCCGTGCCACCCGGACGGTGGCCCTGGTCGGCTTTGCCGAGCCGGTCGCCGGCGGCGGCGACTTTCGCCGCGCCCACAACTCGCTGGCGGTGCTCGCCGGGGGCTCGCTGCGCGCGGTCTACCGCAAGAACCGGCTGCCCAACTACTCCGTCTTCGACGAGCAGCGCTACTTCGTCCCCGGCGAGGAGCCCGCCTCGATCGAGGTCGGTGTCAGCCAGGTCGGGCTGACCGTCTGCGAGGACGTCTGGGCACCGGGACCGCCGGCCTCGAGCGAGGCGGAGGCCGGGGCCACTCTGATTGCGAATCCCTCGGGCTCTCCGTATCACCGTGGCAAGGGGCGTGAGCGCGAAGCGATGCTGGCCGAACGCGCCCGCGCCTACGGCGCCGGCTTTGCCTTTTGCAATCTCGTCGGTGGACAGGACGAACTGGTCTTCGACGGTCACAGCTTCGTCGTCGACGCGAGCGGATCGGTAATCGCCCGTGCCGCCCAGTTCGAGGAGCAGCTGCTCGTCTGCGAGCTCCCCTCCCCTGCTCCCGGCTCGCTCGCCGAGCCGCTCGACGACCTGGCCGAGGTCTACGCCGCGCTCACCCTCGGCCTGCGCGATTACGTGCGCAAGAACGGCTTCCGCCACGTCGGCGTGGCGCTTTCGGGCGGCATCGACTCCGCCCTCGTCGCGCTGCTCGCCGTCGATGCGCTCGGGCCCGAGCACGTCAGCTGCGTGGTCATGCCCTCGCCGCATTCGAGCTCTGAAACACAGCAGGACGCGCGAAATATCGGCGCCAACCTCAAAGTCGAGCTGCTCGAGATCTCGATCGAGGCGGCGATGGCCGAGTACGAGCGGGCACTGGCGACCTCCTTTGGGCGGTCCGATGGGGCCGGAGACGAGGAATCGCTTCCCCACGATCCCGCCCGGCCCTCCGAGCCCGATCTCGCCGCCGAGAACATCCAGGCGCGGATCCGCGGCAACCTGATGATGGCCCTCTCCAACCGCCACGGCTGGCTGGTCCTGACGACCGGCAACAAGAGCGAGATGTCGGTCGGCTACGCGACCCTCTACGGCGACATGGCGGGCGGCTTTGCCGCGATCAAGGACGTGCCGAAGACGCTCGTCTACGAACTCGTCCGCTACCGCAACGAGCGCGCCGGGCGTGAGCTGATTCCCGCCTCGGTCATCGACCGGGCTCCGTCGGCCGAGCTGCGCCCCGACCAGTTCGACAGCGACTCGCTGCCTCCTTACGACCTGCTCGACCGCATCCTCGAAGCCTACGTCGAGCGCGACCAGGGCCGTGAGGAGCTGGTCGCGGCCGGAATGCCCGCGGACGTCGTCGACGACGTCATTCGCATGGTCGACCGCTCCGAGTACAAGCGTCGCCAGGCCGCCCCCGGCATCCGCATCACCCCCAAGGCGTTCGGCCGCGATCGCCGACTGCCGATCACGAATCGCTTCAGCGGTTAATCGCGCTGCGGGATCGGCCGTACGGCGATCGTCATCTGGGCGAGGGCGCAGAGGCGATCCTCGGCGTCGTGCACCTCGGCGTCCCAGACCCAGGTGGTGCGACCGCGATGGCGGGCCTTGGCCTGGACTTCGGCGTGGCCCTCGGTGACCGGGCGGATGAAGCTGACGCTGATCGATTGACCCATCGCCATCATGCCGTCGTCGAGTACGGCGAGAGCGGTGGCACGCGAGCAGATGCTCTCGACCAGGCTCGACATCACGCCGCCGTGGAGGAGACCGACCGGCTGGCGCAGCTCGTCGCGCATCGCGACTCGCACCCGGGCGTGCCCGGGGTCGTCGTCGAGCCACTCGGTGCCGATCAGGGCGTCGAAGTGCGAGTGCAGCCCGCGCGGATCCTCGGCCATCACCCGGACCTTAACCGCAGCCACGCCTTGCCGGCGGCCCGCCGGCGTAGGCTTCCCGGTCCGTGGGGCTGACCGACGACCAGAAGGCGATGCTGCGCCTGCTTGCCCAGCGCGAGGAGGGCTACGACGATATGGCGGCGCTGATGGGAATCAGCGTCGAGGAAGTGCGCGAACGCGTCAAAGAGGCGCTGGCGGAAGTCGATGAGCCCGTAGCGGGGGCTCCTGCCGACACCGCCGAGACGGCGCCTCCGGCCGTACCGCCCGTCGCACCGGAGCCAGAGCCCACACCGCCGGTCGCCTCCGCGGACCCAGAGCCCAAAGAGAGCAAGGCGGCGCCCGTCGAGAAGCCCGTGAGCGAGAGCGCCGCAGCGAGCACATCCGCCGCCAAACGGTCGCCTCAGATCCCTCGCCTCAAGCTGCCGAAAGACCGCGGTGCCCTGATCGGCCTGGCGGCCGGAGCGCTGGTCATCCTCGCTTTTGTCGTAGTTCTGCTGGTCAGCGGTGACGGCGGTGGCGACAGTGGCTCTGAATCCACCTCTGCGGCGCAAGGAAGCGTCGCCGAAGGCATCAGCGCCACGGCGAAGGACAAGAGCCTCACGCAAGCTGTTCTCAGCGCCGAAGACGGCAGCGACGCCACAGGACAGGCGATCTTCGGTCGTTTCAAAAAGAAGGTCGTGCTGCAGGTGACGGGCGAAGGGCTCGAACCTTCCGCCGACGGGGAGTCCTACGCGGTCTGGCTTTCGCACGGGGCCAAAGCGATGGTCCCGGTCGGTACCGCCAAGGTCGACGACTCCGGGCAGCTCGCGGCTCGCTTCGAAGTGCCGGCCGCGGTCCTGGTCCTGGTCGCGCGGGCGGCCTTTGACCGGGTCGACGTGACCCGCACCGACGACAGCCGGCTCAGCGCCGCGATCGCGCAGGCGCGCAAAAGCGAAAATGAATCGACCTACACCGGCACGCCGGTGATGAGCGGCGAAATCACCGGCCCGCTGGTCGGCGCCGGCAAATAAGCTGGCTCAGCCGAGCAGCTTGCCCGGGTTCATGATCCCGGCCGGATCGAGCTGCTGCTTGATCGCGCGCAACACGTCAAGGCCGGTTTCCCCCACCTCCGCCTCCATGTAGGGAGCATGGTCGCGGCCGACCGCGTGGTGGTGGGTGATCGTGCCGCCGCCGGTGACGATCGCCTCCGAGGCGGCGCGCTTCACCTGCTGCCACTGCTCGATTTCCGCCCCGTCGCGGGCGCGGGAGATGAAGGTGAAGTAGAGCGAAGCCCCATCGGCGTAGGCGTGTGAGAGGTGGCAGAAGACCAGGCCCGGCGTGCCTTGGTTCGAGAGCGAATCGCGAATCGCACCGCCTACCGCCCGATAGAGCTTGAAGAGGTCGCGCCAAGTATGGGAGGTCTCCAGGGTCTCGACCATCGCCCCCATTCCCATCAGGGTGTCGCGGAGGTAGGGGCCCCGATAGCGGCCGTGCTCCCAGGAGCGTCCCGCGGCCTGACCGAGGTAGGCGGCGCCTCCGGCGCGCAGGGCGCGCACGGTGAGGGCACGGCGGCGCGCCACCGACTCCTCCTCGCCTTCGAGGCCGACGATGAGCAAGCAGCCGTCGCGGCGGTGGCGCAGACCCAGGTAGCCGCCGAAGAGCGTGCCGGTGAGACCGCGCGGGCCGGAGAGGGCCAGCGAGACCTCGGTCTCCTCCTCGTCGGAAAGCCGGATCACGTCTGGAAGGCCCGGTCCTTGGGCAAGAGTGCGGACGATCTCGGCGCCGGCCTCGAAATCCTCCGCGATCCAAGCCTCGTAGCGACGCTGTCGTGGCGCCGGGCGCACCCGCACGGTGACGTCGGGAATGACGCCGAATACTCCCTCGGAGCCGACGATGACCTCGCGCAGGGCGGGGCCCGCGGCGGTGTGCGGCGTCTCCAGCGTGCGCAGCTCGCCGTCGGGAGCGACGAGGCGCACGGAGCTGACCAGGGCGTCGAAGCGTCCGTAGCCGCTCGAGGCCTGCCCGGCCGAGCGGGTGGCGGCGAAGCCGCCGATCGTCGCGTACTCGAAAGACTGCGGGTAGTGACCGAGCACGAGCCCGTGCTTGGCGAGCTCGGCTTCGGCCTCGGGGCCGCGCAGGCCCGCCCCGAGCGTTGCGGTGAGCGAGCGGGCGTCCACCTCGACCCGGCGCAGTCTGCTCAGGTCGAGGCTGATCACGCGCTCGTGCCCGCCACGCAGCGGCTCGACGCCACCGACCACGCTCGTGCCTCCACCGAAGGGAACCACCGCAACGCTTTCCGTCGCGCACAGCTCCAAAACACGTTGCACCTCCTCCGCGTCGGCGGGAAGGACGACGGCGTCGGGCGCCGCCTCCAGTCGTCCCGAGCGCAGTCGCGCAAGATCGGCGTAGCCACAGCCGGTCGCGTGGCGGATGCGGTCCTCGCTGCCGGTGAAGACGTTCTCCTCGCCGACGGCCTCGACCACCGCGGTGGGAAGCGGTCGGGCGTCCGGCAGCTTGAAGTTCTCGATGGTGGGCGCGGGAGCGGGCGCGCCGACCTCCCCGATCCGCTCGCGCAACGTCGCCAGCGCCGCACCGTCGAGCTCCGGTTCGATAGCGGGGTCGCCCCATCCCCACCACTTGGCGTCCCGTCTCGGCGGGCTCACGCGAGAGCCCTCTCGAGCCCCTCCAGCGCTTCCTCGAGCAGGCTCCCCTGTCCCCGGCGCATCATCGGCGAGCCCAGGCGCGACATGCCGCGCAGCGTCTGGTCGGCGGTGAGCGTGACCTCGGTTGCCCCACCCGCCTCGGCGAGCGTCGTCTCAACCGCATAGTGCTTCAAATGGCGCTCGAAGGGCGTCCCCTCGATGTCCTGTTCCCAGCCGAACCGCTCCGGCTCGACCGTCGCCGTGCAGTGAAAATCCGCCCGCACGCTTCGTCCCTCGGAGGTGCCGAGCACCTTGGTCCATTGCACGCCTTGCCCCTCGCCCTCGACGCCCTCGATCCGCAGCACCCGGGGCCACCAGCGCGGCAGGTTGTAGGGATCGGCAACGAGCCGCCAGACCTCCTCGCGCGATGCCGGCACCGTCGTCTTGCGGCTGACCCGGGACATTCGGGGTGCGTGGCCCTAGTCGCCGGCGAGGCGGCGCAGGTCGCGCACCAAGAGCAGGTGCTTGAGGTGGCTGACGGTCGCAGCCAGGCTCTCGAGGCTCTCCAGAGCTTCTTTACGCCGGTCCGGGTTGCGCGAGCGCAGCGAGGAGCCGAGCAGCGCTTCCAGCAGGTTGGCCTCGCGATCGGCCGAGGAGCGGAAGACGCGCAGGTTGCGGGCGCCCACCCCGAAGCGGGAGAGCTCGTTGGCGGCGCGGACGACTTCGCGGTCGGTCTCGTCGTAGACCGTCTTGCCCTCGCGTTTCTCCGCTTCGACGATGCCGAAGTTCTCCAGTTCGGCGACCAGCTCCTCGCGAGCGCCGGTCTCCTCGATCACCTCGTCCAGGGTCAGGTAGGCGCGTGAGGTGTTGACCAGGATCGCCCGCCGCACGGCGCCGCTGGAGGGCCGTGTGTCTCCCCCGCTTCCGGGCGGGACAAGGTCTCCCCCCGAGGCCAGCTCCTGGCGAATCACCCGCAGCGGCAGGAACTCGTCGCGCTGCAGGCGCAGGATCGTGCGCAGCCGTTCGACGTCGGACTGGCTGTAGAGGCGGTAGCCGCCGGCGGTACGTCGCGGTGTCAGCAGCTTCTGGTCCTCCAGGTAGCGGATCTTCGAGATCGAGACGTCGTCGAACTCGCTCTGCAGGATCTTGCAGACAGCGCCGATCGTCAGCGCCTTGCGCGGGCGCGAGTCACGTTGGCGGGCCTGCTGCTCGGAAACTGCCATCGGCGATCGGCCTCCTACTTCTCCAGGTAGCTGAGCTTGTACTTGCCGACCTGGATCTCGTCGCCGTCGGCAAGTCGGTGCGACTCGATGCGGCGCCGGTTGACGTAAGTGCCGTTGAGCGAGCCGAGGTCGTCGATGTAGAGGCCGTCGCGACGGCGCACCAGCAGCGCGTGATTGCGCGAGACCGTGACGTCATCGAGGAAGACCCCGGCGTCGGGACTGCGGCCGATGCTGATCCGGTCCTCGTCGAGGGCAAAGCTCTCCCCGGCGCGACCGCCACCGGCGCGGATCACCAGCGCCGCGCCGCTGCGCTCGACCGTCTCGTCGATGTCGACCGGCTGCATCTCGCCGGTGTCGTCGACGGTGTAGGTCATCGTTGTCGGTTCATCGCCGCCGCCCCCGTCGCCCTCGGCGGGACCGCCCACGTAAGCGCCGCACTTCTGGCAGTAGTTGGCGCCCTCGGGGTTGACGAAACCGCATTCGGGACAGTGGACGGCCATCGATCCAGCTCCGCTAGGCGGCGGGCTCGTCCTCGGGTGAGGGGCCTTTGCCGGCGAGGATCTCGGTCAGCTGGGCAACGTCGTCACCGGAGAAGAGCGACTCGCCCTGCTCACGCTTCTGGCGCAGGCGATTGACCAGCTCGGCGCGGAGGATGTCGATCTTGCCGTGCAGCACGCGCCGCTTGTAGGAGATCTCGTTCTCCTCCTCGGTGAGCTTGTCGATCAGGTTCTTCAGCTCCTCGTCGCTGAGCGAACCCAGATCGGGAAAAGTGTCCTCCATCTCGCTCCTTCTTTGCGGTCTTGGCCCCTACCGGGCCGCTCCCGGCGATTATAGGTGCGTGGAGCAAAGGTTCAACTGAAGGTTGAAGGTTCTGCGCGCCGTCTTGCAGGCTGACTTCGTCTTTATCGGCGGATATCGAGGAGAAAACACGAAGTCAGCCTTGGGTGGCGCGGACTTCGCGGATGCCGGTGCGGGCGTAGAGGATGGTGGCCCAGATCGCCAGGACGAGGCCGAGGATCAGCAGCGCCGCGGGCACCCAACCGGCAAAGACCATGGCGAAGAAGATGCCGCCCATGATCGGGAAGACGGAGAGGCGGCCGGGCCAGTTGACGCGGACCTCGACCCCGTGCCGCAAGGCGTACTGGCCGAGGATCAGCATCGCCAGCTCGCGCAGGACCAGCAGCCCGAGCGCCCAGCGCGGCAGCAGCTCGAAATGCCAGCAGACGACCGCGCCGCAGAGGATCGTCAGCCGATCGACGACCGGGTCGAGGATCGAGCCGAGCCGGCTGTACTGGCCGGTGACGCGGGCGAGGAAGCCGTCGAGGTAGTCGCCGGCGGCGATCAGCCAGAAGGTGATCGCCGCCGCGGCGCTGCGACCGTCGCCGGATTCGAAGGCGAACCAGAGGAAGAGCGGCAGCGCCGCCAGGCGCAGGTAGCCGACCGCGTTGGGCAGCGTCCAGGGATTGAGCGGTTCGCCCTTCTGGACCTGGCGCGGCGGCGGGCCGCTGCGGTCGAGCCCGAAGAGGCGGCGGACCCGCCCGCGGCCGAAGGGAGCGGTGTCAGCCATCGCCCCGGAGGAGATCGCGGGCCTGGGCGGCCGCCTCCCCCAGGGGCAGCTTGTGCTCGGCGCCGGAGTTACGCTCGACCGCCTCGACCACGCCCTCGGCGAGACCGCGCCGGCCGACCACGATGCGCAGCGGACAGCCGATCAGCTCGGCATCGGTCAGCTTCTCCCCCGCGCCGGCGGCTTCGCGGTCGTCGTAGAGGACCTCGATTCCGGCCGCGATCAGCTCCTCGTAAAGACGGTCGGCGGCGGCCCACTCCTGCTCATCGCCCTTCTTGGCCAGTGAGACCAGTTGGACCTGCCAGGGGGCGATCGAGGACGGCCAGACGATGCCCTGATCGTCGGCGCCCTGCTCGATCGCGGCGGCGAGGATGCGCGCCGGGCCCATCCCGTAGCACCCCATCACGACCGGACGCTCGGCTCCGGAGTCATCGAGGTAGGAGGCGCCGAGCGGGTCCGAGTAGCGGGTGCCGAGCTTGAAGATGTTGCCGACCTCTATCGCCGGCTCGATCTCGATCGTGCCGCCGCCGGGCGCGGTGTCGCCCGCCTCGACGCTGCGCACATCGAGCGCCTCGAACTCGAAGTCGCGGCCGGGCTCGATCCCCTGCAGGTGGGTGTCCGCTTTATTGGCGCCGCTGACGTAGGAGTCACCGTCGATCGCGAGGTCCTTGACGATCGGCAGCTCGACCCCGACCGGGCCGATGTAGCCGACCGGACCCAGCTCGGCCTCGATCTCCTCCGGCCGCGCCTGGCGGAAGCCGGCGCCGAGCGCGTTGCGCAGCTTGATCTCGTTGAGCCGGTGGTCCCCGCGCAGCAGGACGATGACCATGCCCCGGTCCTCGACGATCACCGGCAGGGTCTTGATGAAGGCGCCGGCGGGCAAGCCCAGCTGGGAGGAGACGTCCTCGACCTTGGCCAGGCCGGGGGTCGAGATCTCCTCGGGCGCGTCCGACGCCGGCGGCAGATCGACCGGCTGCGCGGTGGCAGAGGCGACCTCGACGTTGGCGGCGTAGCCCGGCGCCAGCGCGACCTCGTTCTCCCCGGCCGGACACGGCGCCATGTACTCGTGGGCGCCGGAGCCGCCCATCATGCCGACGTCGGCCTCGACTCGATACCAGCGCACGCCGCAGCGATCGAGAATCCGCTCATAGGCCCCGCTCTGCAGCTCGTATGAGCGGGCAAGGCCCTCCTCGTCGCGGTCGAAAGAGTAGGCGTCCTTCATCGTGAACTCGCGCGTGCGCAGGACACCGGCGCGGGGGCGCGGCTCGTCGCGCTCCTTGGTCTGGATGTGAAAGAGCATCAGCGGCAGGTCGCGGTAGGAGCGCACCTCGCGGGCGACGTGGTCGGTGACGCACTCCTCGTGCGTCATCGCCAGCACCATCGGAGCCCCCTTACGGTCCTCGAGCTTGAACAGCTCGTCGATCGCGTAGCGGCCGGTCTTCTTCCAGTTCTCCGCCGGCATCAGCACCGGCATCAGCATCTCCTGACAGCCGATCGCCTCCATCTCCTCGCGGATCACCGCCTCGATCTTGCGCTCGACCCGCCAGCCTGCCGGCAGGTAGGACCAGAGGCCGGCCCCGACCTGGCGGATCAGACCCGCCCGCACCATCAGCTTGTGCGAGATTGCCTCCGCGTCGGCGGGTGGATCCTTGAGGGTGGGAATGAAGGCCTGGCTGAAACGGGTCACGCGGGAAACCTACCCGCTGCCCGTCGACGGGTCGGGACTCAGGCGCGGGTGAAGCGGCGACCCGCGGTCGGTGAGGCCTCCTCGTCGAGGAGGACGCGGTCGGACTCGCCTTTTTCGGCCGCTTCGTGCTCCATCGCGGCGATCTTCTCCGGGGTCAGGTCGCCGGCGTTTTCCTCCTCGATCCGGGCCACCCACTCGGCGCCCTCGCGTGACTCGGCCTCGTCGAACTCGACCTCGCCTTCGCGCTCCAGCGACTTGTCGATCTCGCGGAAGAGGGTGTCGACCAGCTCGGCCTGGGGAACCTTGCGCAGCGGCTTGCCGCCGGCGAAGATCAATCCCTCGTTCTTGGCCCCGGCGATGCCGAAGTCGGCGTGCGAGGCCTCGCCGATGCCGTTGACGGCGCAGCCGAGCACGGCCACCTCCACCGGCTCGACGTAGCTTTCCAGCCGCTGCTCGATTTCAGCCACGACCGAGTCCATGTCGAACTGCAGGCGGCCGCAGGTCGGGCAGGCGATCAGGACCGGGCCGCGCTCGCGCAGCTGCAGCGCCTTGAGGATCTCCCAGGCGACCTTGACCTCCTCCTCGGCGTGGAAGGTCGAGAGGCTGATCCGGATCGTGTCGCCGATGCCGTCGGCGAGCAGCGTGCCCAGCCCGACCGAGGACTTGAGCGAGCCCGACCACTTGGTGCCGGCCTCGGTGATGCCGAGGTGCAGCGGGTAGGGGATCTTCTCCGAGAGCAGCCGGTTGGCGGCGATCGTGTTGGGCACGTTGGTCGACTTGATCGAGACCTTGAAGTTCTCGAAGTCGAGGCCCTCCATCAGTTCGACGAACTCGACCGCGGCGGCGACCAGCGCCTCGACCGGGCTCTCGCGCTCGAGCGCGTGCAGGTGCTTGGGGAGAGAGCCGGAGTTGACGCCGATCCGCATCGGCACGCCCGCGGCGGTCGCCCGCTCGGCGACCTCGGCGACCTTCTCGCGACCGCCGATGTTGCCGGGATTGAGGCGGATGCAGTGGGCGCCCGCATCGATGGCCTTAAGGGCCAGGGTGTGGTTGAAGTGGATGTCGGCGATCACCGGGATCGGCGATTCGCGCACGATCGTCTTCAGCGCCTCGGCGTCCTCGTCGCGCGGCACCGCGCAGCGCACGATGTCGGCGCCGGCATCGGCGACCTTGCGGATCTGCTCCATCGTCGCCGCCAGGTTGGCGGTCTCGGTCTTGGTCATCGTCTGCACCGCGACCGGTGCACCACCGCCGATCGGCACGCCGCCGACGAATATCTGCCGCTTGGAAGCCATGTCGCAAGCCTAGCGAGGGCGCTTCGCCAAGCGGATTGAACCTCACGGCGCGAGCGCGCGTATGCAGAAACACATGGGTGTGCAGAGGCGCGGTCGGGGGAAGACAAGAGCGGTCCGGTGGCGGGCGCGGCTTTGCCTGCCCCTGCTTGCCATATCCCTTCTGCTGCTCATAGCCGCTCCCGCCCAAGCGACCTTTCACCTGATCAAGGTCCGCGAGGTATATCCCGGCGCCAACGACGACAGCTACGTCGAGCTGCAGATGTTCGCCGGCGGCCAGAACTTCCTCAGCGGCCACGCGATGAAGCTCTACAACGCCGGTGGCACCTTGATCCACACCTCGACCTTCTCGTCCACCGTCCCGAACGGCGCCAACCAGCAGACCGTCCTGATCGGCGACACGAAGGTGCAGCAGACATTTGGCGTCGCGCCCGACCTCCTCGACGAAGGACTTGCCGTGCCCGCGGCCGGCGGCGCGGCCTGCTGGAACGCCGGAGGCATACCCGCCGATTGCGTTGCCTGGGGCAACTTCAACGGCGCCGGCGCCCTGCAGGCCGCGACCGGGACCAGCGCCGGAACGCCGGTCTCGCCCAGCGGCATCAGCGCGGGCAAGGCGATCCGGCGCACGATCGAACCGGGCTGCCCGACCCTGCTCGAGGAAAGCGACGACAGCGACGTCAGCGCCACCGACTTCGCCGAGGTCAACCCGGCGCCGCGCAATAACTCCAGCCCGATCGTCGAGCACACCTGCGCCGGCGCCCCCAACACGGCGATCGACGACCGACCGGCGCCGCGCTCGAACAGCACCAGCGCCGAATTCACCTACGAAGCGCCGACGGCGACCAGCTACGAATGCCGCCTGGACGCCGCCGTGTTCAGTGCTTGCCCGCTCGGCGGACCGGTCGAATACACGGCGCTCAGCGAGGGCAGCCATACCTTCCAGGTCCGTGGCGTCAACACCTCCGGCCCGGACCCGACGCCGGCCGCCTACACCTGGATCGTCGACACGACGCCGCCGCTGGCGACCATCGACACCCATCCGGACGATCCGAGTCCCGGCGCCACCGTGCAGTTCACCTACCACGCGCCAAACGAGAGCGGCTCCACTTTCAAGTGCTCGCTGGACGGCGTGCCGGCCACCAGTTGCCCGACCAGCGGCATCACCTACCACGGCCTCGCCGACGGAACGCACAGCTTCGCCGTCGAAGCCACCGACGCGGCCGGAAACGTCCAGCCGGCCCCCACCGAATTCAGCTGGACCGTCGACAACTCACTCGCCGACACGACGCCACCGGAGACGACGCTGCTGAGCAAGCCCGCCGATCCCAGCACGAGCTCAAGCGCCTCCTTTACCTATGAAGCCAACGAGCCAGGTTCGAGCTTCGAATGCTCGCTCGACGGCGCGGCCTTCACGAGCTGTCTTGCGACCGGCGTCTCCTACAGCGGCCTGGCGGCCGGTTCGCACTCCTTCCAGGTGAGGGCGAAGGACGCGAGCGGCAACATCGACCTCAGCCCGGCGGGTTACAGCTTCACCGTCGTCCTCGGCGGCGCTTCAAGCGGCAGCCCCGCCCCGCCCCCGGCCCTTCCGGTAGGTCTGCCCTCTGCGCCCCCGCGGCCGCAAAAGGCCGGGCCACCGAGCACGATCCTCAGCGGCAAGCCCGCCGCCCATACGCATGACCGCACCCCGACCTTTCGCTTTCGCTCAGGCTCCGCCGCGGCGCGCTTCCAGTGCAAGCTGGACGGCGGGCCTTACAAAGCGTGTAAATCGCCATCGACGACGAAAGCGCTCCCCTTCGGCAAGCACACGATCGCGGTGCGCGCCGTTCTCGGCGGCGCGGTCGATCCCAGCCCGGCCAAGTTCAGCTTCAAGGTGGAACGCGGTTGATGCGCGCGAGAATCCTCTTGATCGGGACACTTACCGCCTGCATCTCGCTGCTCGTCGCCCCAGCCGCGCAAGCGACCTTTCACGAGATGTGGATTCGCGAGGTCTACGGGGGCTCGGCGACCGCGCCCAGCTCTCAATACGTCGAGCTGCAGATGTGGGCCGCGGGCCAGAACCTCGTCGGCGGACACGTGCTCAGGACCTACGGTGCCGATGGGAACGTGAAGAGCACCGACGCATTTGCCGCCAATGTGGCGAACGGCGCCAACCAAAGCACGATTCTGCTGGGGACCCCGGCGGTCGAAGGGGAGTTCGGCGTCGCTCCCGACACGGCTCTGGCGGAAAACGCGATCGATCCCACCGGTGGCGCCGCCTGCTGGGAAGACCTCGACTGCGTTTCCTGGGGCGGCTTCAAAGGGAGCCTGCCCAGCCCGACGGGGTCCCCGGCGCCATCGATCCCGAGCGGTATGGCCTTGCGCCGCACCATCGCACCACTCTGTCCGACAGCGCTCGACGGCGGCGACGATCGCAATGACAGCGCCACCGACTTCTCGGTCGTCTTCCCGGCGCCACGACCCAACTCCGTCGCTCCCAGCGAGCGCACCTGCGCCGGGGGCGCAAGCGGTGGTGGTGGCAGTAGCGGCGGAGGACCCGGGATCGGGGGGCAAAAGAAGGGGCCGCCGCGGACCACGCTGCGAGGCGAGCCCGCGAAGAGAAGCCACGATCGCACTCCCACCTTCCGCTTCTCCGCCGATGAGCGCGGCTCGACCTTTCAGTGCAAGCTGGACGGCAAGCCCTTCAAGCGCTGCCGCTCCCCCCTCACCACCAAGCGGCTCAGCTTCGGGACGCACGTCTTCAAGGTCCGCGCCCGAGACAAGTCCGGCATGCTCGACCCGAGCCCGGCCTCCTACAGCTTCAGAGTCGTGTTCGGCCGCTGAGGCGAGCGCCTCTCAGCGAGCGTTGAAGCCTTCGCCGGTGAGGCGGCCGATGTCGTTGCTCAGGCCGAGGAAGAAGAGCATGATCACGAGCACGAAGCCAAGCGCCCCGGCACGCTCCATGGTCCGGTAGGCGACCGGCTTGCCGCGCACCTTCTCGACCAGGCTCCAGAAGATGTGGCCGCCGTCGAGCGGCAGGAAGGGAAAGAGGTTGATCAGGCCAAGCGAGAGGCTGACCAGGGCCAGCAGGAGGAACGAGCGTTCTGTGCTGACGTCGATCGTTTCGTTGGCGACCGCGCTCACCCCAACCACGCCTGAGACTTCCTTGCGCTTTTCCGCTTCGAAGAGCCGCGCGAAGACCGTGGCCGTCCGGCTGCCCACCTGCCACATCACATCGCCGGCAGCACTGGCCGCCGCTCCCACTCCCAGGTGCGCCGGTTCGGAGCCGTAGCTAAAACCGATCAGCGCCCGCTTGGCTTCCCCGTCGTATTCGGGACGAACCGCGATCCGCTCGGTCTCGCCGCCCCTCTTTACCGTGAGCGTCACCGGGGTCGCCGCCAGGCAGCCGTCGACCTGCTTCCCCTTGCAGCGGTGCGAGGCGACTTCTTCCCGGAAGCCTTCGATCCGATCCACACCTTCGCGATTGAGGTAGCGCCTGCCATCGACGGCGACGATTTCGTCGCCAGGCTTCAGTCCTGCCGCCGCAGCCGGTGTCTTGGGGAGCACTTCTTCGACCGTGCTCGCCGGCTTGTTGCTGTCCAAGGCAAGGACGAAGAGGATCAGGAAGGCGAGCACGATGTTGACCGCCGGCCCCGCGCCGATCACGACGATCCGCTTCCAGACGGGCTGCCGGTAATAGCCACGGTGCTCTTCCCCCTCCGGCAGCTCTTCGTCGGGGTTCATGCCGCTGATTTTCACGAAGCCCCCCGCCGGGATCATGCCGATCCCGTACTCGGTCTCGCCGCGTTTGATCGAGACCAGCTTCGGCGGGAAGAAGAGGAAAAAGCGCTCGACCCGCATCCCCGTCGCCTTGGCGGCGAAGAAGTGACCCGCCTCGTGGAGGATGATCAGCAGCGAAAAGCCGAGGAAGATCAGCAGCCAGTTCATACCTTTGCCAACCCCCCGACCTCCTCTTCGGTGCGGCGCCGGGCCTCGGCGTCGGTGGCGAAGAGGTCGTCGAAGTGAGTGGGTTGAGTGGCGGGCATCGCCCCCAGGACGCGTTCGATCGCGGTCGCGATCGAGCTGAAGTCGATCTTGCCCTCAAGGAAGGCGGCGACGGCGACCTCATCGGCGGCGTTTAGCACGCAGGGCGCCGTACCCCCCGCCCTGCCCGCCTCGAGGGCAATACGCAGGCAGGCAAAGGTCTCCAGATCGGGCTGCTCGAAGCGCAGCTCCCCGAGCGCCGCGAGGTCGAGCCGGGGCACGTCGACGTCGGCGCGTTCGGGGTAATGCAGGGCGTAGGAGATCGGCACGCGCATGTCGGGATAGCCGAGATGGGCAAGCGTGGCGCCGTCGTTGAGGTCGATCAGCGAGTGGACGATCGACTGCGGGTGGACGACCACCTCGATCTGCTCGAAGGAGACGCCGAAAAGGTGGTGAGCCTCGATCGCCTCGAAGCCCTTGTTCATCAGCGTCGCCGAATCGATCGTGATCCGCCCTCCCATCGCCCAGGTCGGGTGCGCCAACGCCTCCTCGACACTGACCCCGTCGAGGTCGGTGCGACCGCGGAAGGGACCGCCCGAAGCGGTGAGCACAAGACGGTCGACCGTGCCCGGCGAGCGCTCGGCCCCGATCAGCTGGAAGAGCGCCGAGTGCTCGGAGTCCACAGGCAGCAGCCGCGCGCCGGTCGCCTCCGCCAGCGCCATCGTCAGCTCGCCGCCGATCACCAGGCTCTCCTTGTTGGCGAGGGCGACGTCGATGCCCTCGCCGAGCGCGACGATCGTCGGTGCGAGCCCGGCCGCCCCGACGATCCCGTTGAGCACGAGGTCCGCACCCGAAGAAAGGATCAGCTCGCGAATCCCCTCCTCGCCCGCCAGCACCTGCCCGTCCCAGGCCCCGCGAGCGGCCCGAGCGACGTCCTCATCGGCGAATGCGACAGCTCGCACCCCATGCTCGCTCGCCTGCGCCAACGTTCGCTCCCAGCTCGACCCAGCCGCGAGCCCCACGACTTCCAGCTCTTGCGAGGAGGCGACGATTTCCAGCGCCTGCACGCCGATCGACCCCGTCGAGCCGAGAATCAGGACCTTCTTCATTCAGACCAGTGTAGGAAGCTCAGTAGACCAGCTGGATCGCGAGGTAGTAACCGACGACGACCGTGAAGAAGACGGCGTCCAGACGATCGAGGATCCCCCCGTGCGGCCCGAAGAGCGTGCCGGTGTCCTTGGCGCCCAGATCCCGCTTCAGCATCGACTCGAAAAGGTCGCCGACAGGTGCGATCGCGGCCACGGCGGCGCCGATGATCAGGGCATCGACCCCCGAGAGCCAGTCCTGGTAGAGGCCCGCGAACCAGAAGGCCATCGTGCCGATCAGGAAGCCGCCGAGCAGTCCCTCCAGCGTCTTGTTGGGCGAGAGGCTGGGGGCGATCTTGTGGGACCCGAACATGCGGCCGATCGCGTAGGCGCCGGTGTCGGTGGCGAAGGTGCCGACGAGGACGTCGACCAGCAGCGCCGCGCCGTGGTCCGGCAGGTCGCGCAGCAGAACGGCGTGCACCAGCGGGATGCCGATCCAGACGATGCCGAGCAGCGTCACCCCCATCGAGACCGTGATTCCGTCCCGATGGTGGCCGTCGGCGCCGAAGAGGAAGAGCCCGGCGAAGACGGCGGCCAGGATCAGCAGCACGTTGAAGGCGGTGCCGAAATGAGCGGCCAGGATCAGCGCCGGAACGGCGGCGTAGCCGGCGCGCTGAATCGGGCGCAGCTCTTGGGTGAGGCCGAAGAACTCGCGCAGGCAGAGCACGCCGACGGCGATCATCGCCAGCATGAAGACGATCCCGCCGGCGACCGTGATCGCGATCGTGATGATGACCCAGGGGATCGCGAAGAGGATCCGTTTGGCCGTCTCCCCGTTGCCCCGGCGGCGGCGCCGTTTGCGCGGTGGTCGCGGCGGTCGTTTCGGCTCCGGCTTGGGACCGTCGAGAAGCTCGTCGTCGAAGAGGTCCTGCATCAGAGCCGCGCCCCGAAGCGGCGCCGGCGCGCCTTGAACTCGCTCAGACAGGCTTCGAACGCGGCTCGATCGAAGTCGGGCCAAAGCTCATCGCGAAAGACGAGCTCCGAGTAGGCGCATTGCCAGAGCAGGTAGTTGGAGGTGCGCTGCTCGCCGCTGGTGCGGATCAGCAGGTCGGGGTCATGCATCTCGGGTGCGTAGAGGTGGCGCCGGAACTCCTCCTCACCGCCTCCGTCGTAGCTACGGGCGGCATCGAGGATCTCCGCTCGTCCCCCGTAGTTGAAGGCGATGAAGAGCGTGATCCGCTCGTTGCTCGCCGTCTTCTCCTCGGCCCAGGCCATCCGCTCGAGCAACTCGGCGGCGACCCCGTCGCGGCGGCCGATGAAGCGCATGCGCACGCCCTCCTCGTCGAGCTCCGGCGTTTCGGAGGCGATCCGTTCGCCGAACATCGCCATCAGGCCCGCCACCTCCTCTTCGGGCCGCGACCAGTTCTCGGTTGAGAAGGAGTAGACGGTGAGCTCCTCGATGCCCAGCTCGACCGCGTCGCGCAACCGCGCCTTTACCGTGTCGGCACCGGCTCGATGCCCCTCGACCGTCGGCAGTCCGCGCTGCTTGGCCCAGCGCCCGTTGCCGTCCGTGATGATCGCCACGTACCGCGCGGAGGCACTCACACCTCCAGGATCTCCTCTTCCTTCCCTTTCAGGAGCGTGTCGATCTCGGTGATCGCCTCATCGGTCTGTTTCTGCAGGGCGCTCTCGGCGCGGCGCTCGTCGTCCTCGCCGGCTTCGCCCTCTTTCTTCAACTCGCGCAGGTCCTGCATGATGTCGCGACGGATGTTGCGGATCGCGACGCGACCCTCCTCGGCCACGCCGTGGACGACCTTGACCATCTCGCGCCGTCGCTCCTCGGTCATCTCCGGCACCTGCAGGCGGATCACGTTGCCGTCGTTGCTCGGCGCCAGGCCGACGTCGGACTCCTGGATCGATTTCTCGATCGCGCCGATCGCGCTCTTGTCAAAGGGCGTGACCGTAAGCAGGCGAGCGTCGGAGGCGGCGACGTTGGCGAGCTGCTTGAGCGGCGTCTGCGCCCCGTAGTAGTCGACGACGATGCGGTCGAGCAGGTGCGGTGAGGCACGGCCGGTGCGGACCGTTGCCAGCTCACTACGGCTGGACTCGACCGACTTTGCCATGCGGCCTTTGGCGTCTTCGAGCAGTTCGTCGATCAGCTCCACTGGGCCCCCGTTCTCGTCACTCCGCGGGCACGCTGGAGACCAGTGTGCCCACCCTCTCGCCGCTGACGATCCTATCTATGTTGCCGGCGTCTCCCATGTTGAAGACGTAGATGGGAAGGTCGTTGTCCATGCAGAGCGAGAGCGCGGTCGAGTCCATCACCCGCAGGTTGCGCTCGATTGCCTCACGATGGCCGATCGAGGCGATGAACTTGGCGTCCGGGTTGGTCGCCGGGTCGGAGTCATAGACCCCCTCCACCCCGTTCTTCGCCATCAGGATCGTTTCGGCGTGGATCTCCAGCGCTCGCAGGGCGGCGGCGGTGTCGGTGGTGAAGAACGGGTTGCCGGTGCCGGCGGCGAAGATCACCACGCGTTTCTTCTCCAGATGGCGGATCGCCCGGCGGCGGATGTAGGGCTCGCCGATCTCCTTGATGTCGATCGCCGAGAGCACGCGCGTGTGCTCCCCCATCTTCTCCAGCGCGTCCTGCAGGGTCAGCGCGTTGAGCACCGTCGCCAGCATGCCCATGTAGTCGCCGGTCGCCCGGTCCATGCCCTCGGCGGCGGCGGAGAGCCCGCGGTAGATGTTGCCGGCGCCGACGACGATCGCCACCTCGACCCCGCGACTCCGCACCCTGGCGACCTGCTCGGCGATCTGCCTGACCTCTCCGGCATCGGTGCCGTAGGCAAGGTCGCCCATCAGCGCCTCGCCGGAGAGCTTGAGCAGGATGCGTTTGAACTGCGGGTCGGCGGCCATCTCGGCCGCGAGCTTATTCGCCGACGCGGAAATAGGCGAAGCGGGCGACGCGGATGTTCTCGCCCGTCTTCGCCGCCAGCTCCTGACGCAGCTCCTCGATCGACTTCGAGTCGTGCTTCTCGGCGTTGACGTGCTGCTGGTCGAGCAGGGCGACTTCCGCCCCCCACTTGGCCAGCTGACCTTCGACGATCTTCTCGACCACGTTGTCGGGCTTGCCTTCTTCGCGCGCCTTCTCTTCGAAGACCTTGCGCTCGGCCTCGCGCTCCTCGGGAGAGATCTCCTCGGTGGAGACGTACTGCGGCGCGGTCGCCGCCACGTGCAGCGCGACCTCATAGGCAAAGGCCTTGAAGTCCTCGTTGCGGGCGACGAAGTCGGTCTCGCACTGGACTTCGACCATCGCCCCGACCTTGTCGTTGGCGTGGATGTAGGAAGCGACGACGCCCTCCTCGGTGCCCCGCCCTTCGCGCTTGGCGGCGGAGGCCTGGCCCTTTACCCGCAGGATCTCGATCGCGCGATCCACATCGCCCTCGGACTCGGTCAGCGCCGCCTTGCAATCCATCATCGCCGCACCGGTGCGATCCCGCAGCGCCTTTACATCGGCAGCCGTAACGCTCATTTCCCCTCTCCAGTCTCAGCCGCCTCAGTCGGCGCTTTCTCAGTAGTAGTCGCCTCAGAGCCTTGCTCCTCCGCCGCGGACTCAGCCGAAGCCTCTGCCGCGGCCTCGGGCTCCGCAGGAGCTTTCTCCGCGGCCGCGGGCTCAGTCGGAGCTTTCTCGGTCGCCGTAGCCTCGGGAGGGGCTTTCTCCGCGGCCGCGGGCTCAGGAGGGGCCGCCTCAGCGGCCTTGGGCTCAGCTTTAGGGGCCCCGCCGGCGGGTGGCGCCGTAGGGGGTACCGCCCCTGAGGAAGCTTTAGCTACCGGAGGGGGCGGTGGGTCCCCTGCGGCGACAGGCCCCGCCGCCGAGGCGCCTGAACCCTGACCCTGTCCCTGCTGCTGCCCCTGAGCCTGCTGCTGTTTGGCCTTCGCAGCCTCCTCCGCAGCTTTCTTGGCCGCTTCCTCCGCGGCAATCTTTTCCTGCCGCTCTTTCTCTTCTTCCTCGCGCTTCTTGCGCTCTTCTTCCTCGCGTTTGCGCCGCTCCATTTCCTCGGCGATGCGCTTTTCCTCCTGCACCCGCCAGGCACCGGCGCCCTCCTCGATCGCGGCGCCGATCGTGCCGATCACCAGTTGGCAGGAACGGATCGCGTCGTCGTTGCCGGGGATCACGTAATCGATCGGCTTCGGGTCGCAGTTGGTGTCAACCAGGGCGATGATCGGGATCCGCAGGCGAGCCGCCTCGCGCACCGCGATCTCCTCGGTTTTGAGGTCGGTGACGAAGACCGCGTCGGGGAGGCGCTCCATGTCGCGGACGCCGCCGAGGTTGAACTCGAGCTTGGCCAATTCGGCCTGCATGCCCATCCGCTCCTTGGTCGGCAGCAGCTCCAGCTTGCCCTCCTCCTGCCAGTTGGTGAGCTCGTGCAGGCGCGCGATCCGCGCCGACATCGTGTTGAAGTTGGTCAGCAGGCCACCCAGCCAGCGCTGATTGACGTAGGGCATCTTGCAGCGATCGGCCCATTCTTCGACCGGGCCGCGAGCCTGCTTCTTGGTGCCGACGAAGAGCACCGTGCCGCCGCCGCTGGCGAGCTCGCCGGCAAAGCGGCGCGCGTTCTCCAGCAGCGCCTCGGTCTGGACGAGGTCGATGATGTGGATCCCGTCCAACTCGCCGAAGATGTATCGGCGCATGTTCGGGTTCCAGCGTCGGGTCTGGTGGCCGAAGTGGACTCCAGCCTCCAGCAGCTCCCTGAGGCCTGCCTCTGGCATGCGAAAAGCTCCTTGTTTGTTCTTTGCTTCCCGCCGCCCTACCCGGGACCCGGCTCAATGCCGGTCAGGATCCGGTTCGGAACGCTCGGGGGTCGGTTTCCAAGCCGATCGATTGTAGAGAGGAGGCGGTGCTCAGGCCGCGCGGGCTGCGTCCAGGGCCGTTGCCAGGTCCGGGGGCAGCGGCGAGGTGAAGGAGAGCGGCTCACCGCTGACCGGGTGCGTGAAGGCGATGCGGTGAGCGTGGAGGAACTGGCGAGCGAGGCCGTACTTCTCCTCACCGCCATAGGTGGGGTCGCCGACCAGAGGGTGGCCGATCGCGCCGAAATGGGCGCGGATCTGGTGGGTGCGGCCGGTCTCCAGCCGGGCCTCGAGGTAGGTCTCGGCCGAAAGCAACTCGAGCACCTCGAAGTGGGTGCGCGCCTGGCGCGAGGCGGCGCCGGAGACGGCCATACGGTGGCGCCGGCGCGAGGCGCGGCCGATCGGTGCGTCGATCGTCCCCGTGCGCGAGGAGATCCGCCCCCGCGCCAGGGCGAGATAGATCCGTTCGACCTCGCGTCGCTGGACCTGGCCCTGCAGGGCGGCGTGCGCCTCGTCGCTGCGGGCGACGACGAGCAGGCCGCTGGTGTCCTTGTCGAGCCGGTGGACGATGCCGGGCCGCTCCGCCTCTTCGCCGCCGCCGAGCAGGTCGCCCAACTCGCTGACCAGGGTCGGACCGCTGTGCGAAGGAGCCGGGTGGACGACGAGGCCCGCGGGCTTCTCGATCACCGCCAGCGAGTCGTCGACGTGGACGATGCGCAGCTCGCCGCTCACCCCGATTCCCTCCCCTCCCCTGCTTGGGGCTCACGGACGAAGACGAAGGCAAGCAGCAGCACGCCGAGGGTCACGCTCACGTCAGCGAGGTTGAAGGCCGGCCAGCTGCCGATCAGGACGTAGTCGGTGACGGCGTCGGCGCGGATCCGGTCGGCGAGGTTGCCCAGCGCCCCACCCGCGAGCAGCCCCGCCGCCACCCACATCCCCGGCCGGGTCGGGTCCCGGAAGAAGAGGTAGCCGACGACCCCCAGCGCCAGCACCGTCACCAGCACCAGGCGGGTACCACCGCCGCTGGCGAGGCCGAAGGCGACGCCGCTGTTGTGCGAGAGGGTGAGGTCGAGCGGGCCGATCACGTCGACCTTTTCCCCCACGGCGAGGTTGGCCTCGATCAGCGCCTTCGCCGCCTGGTCGAGGATGACCACCAGCCCGCAGAGCGCCCCGGCGAGCCGCCAGGCGCGGGCCCCGTTCAACCTTCGATCAGGCCGACGACGATGGCCTGCAGGACGAAGAGCAGGATCACACCGATGATCGGGCTGAGGTCGAGCGCGAAGCCGCTGCCGCCGATCGGCGGCAGGAAGCGGCGGAAGAAGTTGAGGTAGGGGTCGGTGGTCTCTTTGACGAAGTCGAGCGTCGCCCGCAGCGGCCGGTTGTAGGGCATGCGCGGGATCCAGGAGATGAGGATGTTGAGGAAGATCAGGACGATGTAGACGAGGAAGAGCGCGCTGACGTAGTCGGCGACGTCATAGCGGGTGATCGCGAGCAGGTTCACCCGCGCATCCTCTCCAGCGAGGCCCGCACCGCCGCTTCAAAGGCCTCGCGCGCGCCTTCGCGGTCGAGCGCTTCCAAGCCGGCCTCGGTGCTGCCGCCGGGAGAGGCAACCGCCTCGCGCACGGCAGCCGGGAGGTTGGGCCTGAGCAGCTCTGCCGTGCCGGCCGTCGTCTCCACGACCAGCTCCCGCGCCAGGTCCGCGTCGAGCCCGTCGGCAGCGCCGGCATCGGCGATCGCCTCGACAACCAGGGCGATGTAGGCGGGGGAGCAACCCATCACCGCCGTCGCCGCGTCGAACTGCTCGTCGGGCAACTCGACCACGCGCCCGAGCTCCTCCAGCAGTGCCCGCGCGCCAGCGTGAGCGGAGCCGGTGACGCAGAGCACCCCCTTGCGCACCTCCACTCCCACGTTCGGCATCACCCGCACCACGTCAGCGTGCGGGAAGGCAGCTTCGAGCCGGGACAGTGCGGTGGCCCCAAGCAGCGAGACGATTACCCCTGCAGCGGAGAGCTCCGCCGCGGCCTCATCGAGCCGCGCCGGCTTGACCGCGAGCACGACCACCTCGGCCCGCTCGGCGAGCTCGCCGTTGGAGGCGAGCGCCTCTCCCCCCAGCTCAGCGGCCAGCTTTGCCGCCTTGCCCGAACCGGAATCGGTGAAGAGCAGAGAGCGGGACGGCCCGGCGAGCCCGCGGGCCATCGCCGCCGCCATGTTGCCGGAGCCACAGAATCCGATGACCATCGCCCGGGAGACTAGTCCCCCGGGCGACGTCATCTCGCCCGCGGCTAACCGCCGAGGACGTCGAACAGATCGGTGTGATCGTTCGTGCCGAGCACGGCGAGGCCGCCGGGGCCGCCGGCCCAGACGGGCACCACGGCGCCTGTGTGCTGCTGGCTCGGCGGCGCCGCTACCGGAGCAGCCCCCGGCCCGCCATAGCCGGCCGTGCCGTAGGTCAGGCTGAGCGTCTGCCCGTCCTTGGTCGTCAGGTTGGTCGAGTAGCCGGTCGGCAGGCCCGAGCCGCCGGCGTCCTCGCCGACGATCTGGCTGGTATGCGAGTGATCGGCCGTGACCACGATCAGCGTGTCGGGATGGTGGCGTTGGTAGTCGAGCGCGACGCCGATCGCGTTGTCGAAGGCGACGGTCTCACCGATCTGACCGCAGGCGTTGGTCGCGTGGTCCTGCTTGTCGATCGACGCTCCCTCGACCTGGAGGAAGAAGCCCTTGCGGTTCTCCAGCAGGCCGATCGCCTTCGCGGTCATCGTCGCCAGGCTCGGCTCCTCGGCCGGGCGCTGGTTCTCGTTGCAGGGCGCGGGCGGGTTGCCCTTGCCTGGCGAGGCCGCCGGACCGCTCCACTCGAGCGACATGTTGCCCGGGTTGAAGAGACCGAGGACCGGCTTGCCGGCTTTGACGCTGCCGAGGCCGGCCGCATCGCTGACGTACTGGTAGCCCTTGCCCTGTGCCGACTGGATCACGTTCTTGCCCGCGTCGGGGCCGCCGGTGATCGCCTGTTCGAAGCGGGAACGGCCGCCGCCGAGGAGCACGTCGACCTTGTGGTCGACCTCCTGCTCGGCGATCGAGCCGAGGCCACCCGCGGCCTTGGTCTCCGTCGGGCAGGCCGCCATGTTGGCGGGGCCTTGGCAACCGCGCAACGAGATGTGCGAGGCGAGCACCGCCGGTGTCGCGTCGGTTATCTCGGCGGTGGAGACGTCGCCGACCTTCATCCCGCGTTTCTGGGCAATCTCGAGCACCGTCTTCAGGTTGGTGCCGGGCACGTTTTCGGCCGTGCTCGGACCCTGGGAGATGCGCTCGTCGATCGTCTTCTGCCCCGTAGCCCACGAGGTGCCGGTCGAGGCCGAGTCGGGGTCGTAGTCGGGCAGGTAGCTCGGGCCGGCGCCGGGCTTGACCGACCAGGTCGTGTCGAAGCCGGTGAACGGCATGCGGTCGACGTTGAGGCTGTTGTGGACCCCCTGGTAGTAGCGGGCGGCGGTGATCTCCTGGGTCCCCATGCCGTCGCCGAGGAAGAAGATCACGTTGTCGGGGTGCCGGTCCACCAGGGCGGCCGCCACGGCCCGCTCGGTGCTGTCACGGTGCTGATCGAAGAAACCCGTCGCGGCCGCGGTACCGGCGCCGAGAGCGGCGATGGCAAAGACGGCGGCGAGCGCGAGGGTCGAGCGCTTGCGCTTCATCAGTCCTCCTGAGTTGCGTTTGAACGAGAGACAGCCGCAACCTAGGAATGCCGCCTGACCGCGATGTGACGATCCGGTAGCCGCGCTGTGGCCGACCGGTTAACGCTAGGACTGGTTGAAGAAGCCTTTGTCGAGCAGGCGCGCCTTCTCCTCGGCGGAGACCTCGACGTTGCGCGGTGTGAGTAGGAAGATCTTCTCGGCGATGCGCTGCATGCCGCCGTCCAGCGAGTAGGTGAGGCCGGAGCAGAAGTCGATCATCCGCTTGGAGAGCTCATGGTCTGTCGTCTGCAGGTTGAGGATCACCGGCACAGAGCGCTTGAATTGATCGGCTACCTGCTGGGCGTCGTTGAAGTTGCGCGGGATCACGAGATGGACCTGGACGTCGGAATCGCCGTTGCCGACCGGGCGCAGGGTGCGCGTCCGGGAAGCGGCGATCGGCTCGTCGTCGGCGAAGATGTCGTCGATCTCGTCGCGGCGTGAGCGGCGTGAGGTCGGCAGACGCCTTACCTGACTCGACTCGCGCCGGCTTTCGCGCGGCTCGTCGTAGTCGGCTTCGGAATCGAAGTCTTCCTCGTATTCGGGACCGTAGTCGTCGTGGTCCTCTGCCAGTCCGAAGTAGACCAGCGCTCTATGCCATGTATCGCGGAGGGCCATGGATAACGCGTGTTTCGGCCTCGATTGGCCGACTCCTCCAGGGAATTATGACTACGTGGTACCCGGATTACGCGTACAGCGCCGTGCCGAGGCGGACGATCGTCGCGCCCTCCTCGATTGCGATGCGCCAGTCCTGCGAGGTTCCCATCGAAAGCCGGCTCAATCCGCGCTCGGCGGCGAGCTCCGCGAGGCGGGCGAAGTGAGGCCGTGAGGCCTCCGGATCCTGGCTGAACGGGGGCATCGTCATCAGGCCCGAGACCCGCACCGGGCAGCGCCCGATGAAGTCATTGAGCTCCGCGGGCGCGACGCCGCCCTTGCCCTCCTCGCCCGCCACGTTCACCTCGACCAGCACCTCTGTCTCGCTGCTGCCGTGGCGTCCGAGCTGCTCCAGCGCCGTGTCGCTGGCAACGGAGTGGATCAGCCGGCAGATCGGCAACAGCTGCTTCACCTTGCGGCTCTGCAGGTTGCCGATGAAATCCCACTCGAAGGAGTCCCCCCAGCGCTCGTGCTTGGCGGCGAAGTCCTGTTGGCGGTTCTCGCCGACGAGCCGAACTCCGGCCTCGGCCAGGGCGCCCATCTCCTCGAGCGGCACGTACTTGGTCGCGGCGAGGATTTCGACCCCGGGTCCGGCAAGCTCGCGCGCCTCGGCCAGGTTGGCGGCGATCTTTGCCGGATCGAGCCCGTGGATCAGGCCGGGCATGCTCAGCCCTCCCCCGCCTGGCGCCAGACGAGCCCCGCCTGGCGGCCGGTGCGGCCGTGATCGCGCCGGTGCGAGAAGAAGAGCGCCGACTCGCAGCTCGTGCAAAGACCGCTGAGCTCGACCCGCTCCACGCCCGCCTCGAGCAGCAGGCGACGCGCGACCTCGGGCAAGTCGAGCATGCGATCCGTGGCAATGCCGTCGCCGAGCCGCTCAAAGCCGGCGAGGACCTCGGGCCCGACCTCATAGCAACAGGGACCGATCGAGGGACCGACCGCCGCATCGGTCGCACCGATCGCGGCGACCCCCTTGGCGACGATCCCGGCGGCGAGACCACGCCACCCGCAGTGCAGGATTGCTGCCCCATCGGGGCCCGAGAGCGCCACCGGGACGCAGTCGGCGACGAAGACAAGCCCGGCCAGTCCTGGCTCGACGATCACGTGACCGTCGACCGCGGGAACGGACCCATCCGACGAGACCGCGTCAACCGGCGATATACGCGGTTCCGTGCGGTCTCGCTGGACCCTTGTCGCCTCGAGCGAGGTAAAGGAGCCCGGCGGCGGCCCCGCATGGACCATCATTTCGGTGCTGTGCACCTGGTGGCCGAAGGCGACGCGGTCGGGCGGAAAGCCCAGCGCCGTGGTGAGGCAACGCCGGTTCTCGACCACGGCCTCGACGCGGTCCTCGGTGAGGGCGCCGAGGTTGAGGCCGTCGAAGGGCGGGTCACTGACCCCGCCGACGCGGGTGCTGAAGGCAGCGGTGGCGCCGGGCAGGCTCGCCTCAAGCCACCGAACGCCGTCTCGCTCACGCCACTCCATCACCGCTCCTCGCAGCCTCGAGGGCCGCGGCCAACTCGGCCTCGCGACCCTCCCCCAGTTCGCCATCGAGCTTCATCCGCAGCGCCGCTTCAAGCCCGCGGCCCAGCGCGGGGCCCTGCTCAAGGCCGGCGGCGATCAGATCGGCGCCGTCGATCTCCAGGGTGACGTCGCGCCACTCGGCGAGGTAGCGATCGAGCCACTCGGCGCCGAGTGCTCGGGCGAGGACGAGCTCGGTCGGATCGCACCCCCTGGCAATCTCAACCGCCTCTGAGGGCCGCGTCGGCCGCGCCGCGGCGAGCTCCGACTCCCGTCCCACCGGACCGAGGGCGGCGGCGAGCCGCACCTGGTCAGGAGCGGCGAGGCCGGCCCAAGGCTCATCGGCAAGAAGGTCGCCTGCTGCTTTGGCGAGTACCTGGCCACCTTCTCGCAGGCTCAACAGGCCCCATTCGGCCAGGAGTGCGAATCCGCCTGGGCCGCTCCGTTCCCCCGCCAGCCGCATCAGCTCGGCGTCGCGACGCTCCCTCGAGACCGAACCCAGGTCGGTCTCCCTCAGCAACGCCAGCGTCTCCGCCTCGATCGTCAATCCGAAGCGTGCCGCGTAGCGGGCGGCTCTGATCGCCCGGGTCGGATCGTCGACGAACGAGCCGGAATGGAGGACGCGCAGCTGCTTGGCGGCAAGGTCGGCCTGGCCACCGTACGGATCGATCAACTCGGGCTCGCCCCTCAAGGGGATCGCCATCGCGTTGATCGTGAAGTCGCGCCGGTACAGGTCGGCGGCGAGGTCGGCGCCGGGCTCGACCACCGGCAGGGCGCCGGGATGGGGATAGCTCTCCGAGCGGGTGCCGGCGATATCGACCTCGTGGCCATTGAGCGTCAGCTTCGCGGTGCCGAAGCGCTCGTGGGTGACAACCTCGGCGCCCAGGCGCCTCGCCAGCTCCTCCGCGTCGCCTTCGACGACAAGGTCGATATCGGTCCGCCCGCGACCGAGCAGCAGGTCGCGCACGGCTCCACCGACCAGGAAGACGGGGTCGGTGGCGACATCACGCACCCGGGCGAGCTCGGGATGCATGTGCTCGAGTGCCTCGGCGATGCTCTCGCTGTGGTTGGGCGAAGGGGTCACGCTTGTTGCCTACCATGATCGCGTGCGCCGGAGACGAGCAGCGGCCCTCGCCGCCCTTGTGGTCGTCGCCGCGGCCACCGGCGTGATCGTCGCTGCCGCGACCGAAGGCTCCTCTTCCTCCTCCAGCGGCGGTGGAACCACAGGCACAAGACGGACGGCGAGCGCCAGATCCCGTCGAGGCGGGGGCGGCCAGGTGCGCAACGCGACCCCTCAATCCGACTGGCGCCCCTACACAGGCCCGGTGCCGATTCTCGAGTACCACGTGCTCGGAGCAGCCCCGGCCGGCGCTCCCTACCCCGAGCTCTACGTCACCCGACCCGACTTCCATCAGCAGATGGACTGGCTCGACGACCACGGCTACCAAGCCGTGACGCTGGAAGCGGTCGAGGACGCCTGGTATGACGGCGGCACCCTGCCGGCAAAACCGGTGGTCATCTCCTTCGACGACGGCTACCGACCGCAATTCACCTACGCGCTGCCGGAGCTGCGCCGCCACGGCTGGCCCGGAGTACTCAACCTCAAGGCCGAAGGCTCGGACCTCTACACCAGCAACGTCGAAGCGATGATCGCCGCCGGCTGGGAGCTCGCCTCGCACACGATCAACCATCAAGACCTGACCACCCTCGACGCCGCCGGGCTGAAGGAAGAACTGAGCGGCTCACGGCAGCTGCTGCGACGGGAGTACGGCGTCCCCGTGCACGACTTCTGTTATCCAGCGGGACAGTTCGACTCGACGGTGATCGAAGCGGTCAAGGAAGCCGGCTACGTCACCGCGACAACGGAGATCTCCGGCTACGCCGACCGCGAATCGCCCTACGAACTCGCCCGCTTCGAGATCCTCGGCTCGAGCGGCGTCCAGGGCATGGTCGAAGACCTCGAATCAGGCCCCTGAACCTCGTCCGCTAACGCCGGACGGGAATGCCCGCCGAGGCCATCTCGTCCTTGGCTTCCCGGACCGTGAACGAGCCGTAGTGGAAGATCGAGGCGCAGAGGACGGCGTCGGCCTTGCCCGCCGCGATCGCCTCGCTCAGGTGCGCGAGGTTGCCGGCACCGCCGGAGGCGATCACCGGCACCGGCACGGCCTCGGCAACGGCCCGGGTCAGCTCGATGTCGTAGCCGTCGTTGGTCCCGTCGCGGTCCATGCTGGTCAGCAGCACCTCGCCGGCGCCGCGCTCGACCGCCTCGCGCGCCCAGCTCACCGCCTCGCGGCCCTCGACCTTCTTGCGCCCGCCGTTGACGTAGACGCCCCAGCCGTCGTCCTCTCGTTTGGCGTCGATCGCGATAACGACGCACTGGGCGCCGAAGTGATCGGCGAGCTCGGTGAGCAGCTCGGGCCGCGCCAGCGCCGAGGAGTTGACCGAGACCTTGTCGGCCCCCGCGTCGAGCACCGCCTGCGCGTCGGCGACCGAGCGGATTCCGCCGCCGATCGTGAAGGGGATGAAGACGTTGTCCGCCGTCCGCCTCGCCAGCTCGACGATCGTGTCGCGCTTTTCATGGGAGGCGGTGATGTCGAGGAAGACGAGCTCATCGGCGCCCTCGGCGTCGTAGCGCTCGGCCAGCTCGACCGGATCACCGGCGTCGCGCAGCCCGACGAAGTTCGTGCCCTTGACGACGCGGCCCGAATCGACGTCCAAGCACGGAATGACCCGCTTCAAGACCATGTTCACAGCCTAGAGCCGGCCGCTCTTGAGGTTTGTGGGGTTATTCCTGACAAAACTCAAGAGCTCACCCGTTGAGGGCCGCAATGCCTTCGGCAACGGTGAAGCGGTGCTCGTAGAGGGCACGGCCGACGATGGCGCCCTCGACGTTTGGAGCCGAGATGCGGCTGAGGACTTCCAGGTCGGCGAGGTTGCCGACGCCGCCCGAAGCGATCACCTGCGCCCCGGTCGCGGCGGCGATTCGGTTGAGCTCGTCCAAGGCGGGACCTTCCATCGTCCCGTCGACCTCGATCGCTGTGCAGAGGAAGCGGGAGACACCGCGCTCACCCAGCTCGGCGACCGCATCGGCGACGTCGACGTCGCTTGCCTCGACCCAGCCGGCCAGCGCCACCTTGCCGTCGCGAGCGTCGACCGAGACCACCACGCGCTCCCCATGTCGCTCGACGGTCTCGGCCAGAAAGGCTGGATCGCGCAGCGCCGCCGTGCCGATCACCACGCGCTCGGCGCCGGCCTCGAGCACCGCGGCCACGGCGGCCGCGTCACGCAAGCCGCCACCGACCTGGATCGGGCAATCGACGGCGGCGGCGATGCGCCGCACGTGCGCGAGGTTCCTCGGCTCGCCGGCCTTGGCGCCGTCGAGGTCGACCACGTGCAGGAACGCCGCTCCTTCCCCGGCCCAGCGCTGCGCTGCGTCGACCGGGTCGGCGTCGTAAGTCGTCTCGCGCTCGTAGTCGCCCTGCAGCAGGCGCACGGCCTTGCCGCCACGGATGTCGATCGCCGGGTAAAGGATCAAGGGTGGCCCGCCTAAGCCGGGACTGAGGCGCAGATGCCGGCGAAGTTGGAGAGCAGGCGCAGGCCGGCGGCGCTCGACTTCTCCGGGTGGAACTGGACGCCGAACACGCCCTCGCCCTCGCCCTCAGCCGCGACGGCGAAGCGGCCGCCGTAGGCAGCCGTGCCGAGCAGCACGCCGGACTCGGGCCGCGGCGCGAAGGAGTGGACGAAGTAGAAGGGCGTCTCGGACTCGATCCCCTCGACCAGGCGCGACTGGCGCTCCCAGCGGACCGGCGACCAGCCGATGTGCGGGACCTTCAATCCGGGGGCATCGAGGCCGCTGACGTCGCCTGGCAAGAGGCCGAGCCCCTCCGCCCCGGCCAGCTCGTCGCTCGACTCGAAGAGCAGCTGCAGACCGAGACAGATGCCGAGGACGGGAATGCCGGCGGCGCGGCGCTCCTCGATCAGCTCGTCGAGGTGGAGCCGGCGGATGTTCTCCATCGCCTTCGGGAAGGCGCCGACGCCGGGCAGGATCAGGCCATCGGCGGCGCGGATCGTCTCAGCGTCATCGGCGATCTTTGCCGTGGCGCCGATGTGCTCGAGCGCCTTCTCGACCGAGCGCAGGTTGCCCATGCCGTAATCGAGGATGCAGATTCGCGCGCTCATCGGCTCAGGGTTCCCTTGGTCGAGGGCACGCCGCTCTCCTCGGGATCGATCGAGACCGCGACGCGCAGGGCGCGGGCGAAGGCCTTGAAGCAGGCCTCGATCATGTGGTGGGCATTGGTGCCGTAACGGACCGAGACGTGCAGGGTCAGCTTGGCGCTGTTGGCGACGGCGCGGAAGAACTCCTCCGCCAGCTCGGTGTCGAAGCCGGCGATCGAGGTGACCGGAAGCTCGGCATCGAAAACGCAGAGCGGTCGCCCGGAGATGTCGATCGCGCACTCGGCGAGCGACTCGTCCATCGGCACCACGGCGGAGCCGTAACGCCTGATCCCGGCGCGGTCGCCGAGCGCCTCATCGAGCGCCTGGCCGAGGACGATGCCGACGTCCTCGACGGTGTGGTGCGCTCCCGTCTCCAGGTCGCCGTTTGCCTCGACCTCGAGACCGAGCCGACCGTGACGGGCGAGCAGGTCGAGCATGTGGTCGAGGAAGCCGACCCCTGTGCCGGCGCTCGAGTCCCCCCCGTCGAGGTTCAGCGAAAGCTTGATCTGGGTCTCGGCGGTGCTGCGCTCTCTTTCCGCTGTGCGAGTCATCGTCTAATCATCGCCGACTCGCCGTGGACGGGAAAGCCCTCGGCGCGAGCAAGGGCGTCGACGTGCGGGGCAAGCTTCGCCGCCGCACCGGCCGAGACCTGCACGGCGGCGATCCGGCGGCGGAAGACGCCCGGGCCGAGCGGCCCGGAAAAACGGCCGGCGCCGCCGGTCGGCAGGACGTGGTTGGAGCCGGCGACATAGTCACCGAAGGCGGTTGCGCCGTAACGGCCGAGGAAGACACAGCCGGCGGTCGTGACCCGCTCGGCAAGCAGCGCCGCGTCCTCCTCGAACAGCTCGAGGTGCTCGGGCGCGAAGGCGTTGGCGAGGTCGATCGCGTCGCTCAGGTCGGGTACCTGGACCAGCGCCAGCGGCGCGTTGCCGATCCCGTCCCGCTCCGCCGCCCTCTCGGTCGCCGCCGCGACGCTTTCAAGGACGGACTCCTCGACCGCGACCGCGACCAGCGGTCCCTCCGCCCCATGCTCCGCTTGGGCGCAGAGGTCGAGGGCCGCCCACTCGGGATCGGTGCCGTCGCCGGCGACCAGCATCAGCTCCGAGGGGCCGGCGAGGGAGTCGATGCCCACCGTGCCGGAGACGGCGCGCTTGGCCTCGCGCACCCAGGCGTTGCCGGGGCCGGCGATGACATCGACCGGGGCGATCGTCTCGGTGCCGTGCGCGAGGGCGAAGATCGCCTGGGCGCCTCCCATCGCGTAGATCTCCTCGATCCCGCAGAGCTCGGCGGCGGCGAGGACGAGTGGGTTGACCTTGCCGTCGGCCTTGGGCGGCGAGGCGAGGGCGATCCGCTCGACCCCGGCGACCCGGGCCGGGATCGCGCACATCAGCACGCTCGAGGGATAAGCCGCACGACCACCAGGGGCGTAGAGGCCGGCGGCGGCGACGGGGACTTCGCGCACGGTGACGGTCTGGCCCTGGGGCAGTTCGATCGTCTGCGGGGCAGCGGCGATCTGGGCCTCAGCCACGGCGCGCACGTTGGCCGCGGCCAGCTCCAGCGATTCGCGCAGGCCCGCGTCGAGACCGGCCAGCGCCTCGGCGCCCGCGCCGGCTGCGACGCGCAGCGTGGTCGTCGCCTGCTCGGTGGCGTCGAAGCGGGCGGTCATGCAGAGCACCGCGCCGTCGCCTCCCTCGCGCACCTCGCGCTCGATCACGCTCACGTCCGGGCTCGGCGCCGAGGCGGCGGTCCAGGCGCGGATCGCCGCCGCGGTCTCCGTCGCGCCCTCCCAGTGGAAGTCGCGGCGTTTCACCTGCCCAGGCTCTCTCTCAGTTTCGCCGCCAGGCCATCGACCTCGCGCGCGCGCAGCTTGTGGGCGACGCGATTGGCGACGAAGCGAGCGGTGCACTCGAGGATCTCCTCGCGCACCTCGAGGTCGTTCTCTTCCAGGGTGCGACCGGTCGCGACCAGGTCGACGATGCCGTCGGCGAGGCCGATCAGCGGCGCCAGCTCGACCGATCCCTTGACCTCGATCACTTCCACCTGGCGGCCGGTGCGCTCGAAGTGACGCTCGGCGATCCGCGGGTACTTGGTCGCGATCCGCATCATCCCGAGGCGGCGCTGCGACTCGCCCAGGCGCTCGTCGCCCACGCGGCCCGCCAAGACCATGCGACAGCGGCCGAAGCCGAGGTCGAGCAGCTCATAGACGACGCGATCGTGCTGCTCGAGCAACACGTCCTTGCCGGTGATGCCGACGTCGGCGGCACCGGCCTCGACGTAGGTCGGCACATCGGAGGGCCGCATCGTCACCAAAGTGATCGACTGGCCGGGGAAGATCAGCGAGCGCGACTCGCCGCGGACCTCGCTTGTGTCGATGCCGACGGCATCGAGGGCGTCCAGCGTCTCGCCGAGCAGGGCGCCGCGGGGCACGGCGATCTTCAGCGGCCCCTCGGTCTTGGCCCGGCCCATCCCCGCCACTTCCGCGCTCACGAGGAACCCCCGGTCGGCGACTCCTCCTCCAGCTGCGCGACGTGGACCCGCTCCATATAGAGGGCGAAGCCCGCCGCAGGCAGGTCCAGTCCGAAGCGTTTCATCAGCCCGTCGTAGCGGCCGCCGCCGCCGAGCACGTGCCCCAGCGCCGGGTCATAGACCTCGAGGATGGCGCCGCTGTAGTAACCGAGGTCACGCAGGAGACCAAGGTCGATCTGAACCCGTCGCGAAGCGCCGCGGCGCTCCAACTCCTCCAGCGTCTCGCCCATCCGCGCGGTCGCCCGCTCGACCGCGTCGCCGCCGAGCGAACGCGCTTCGTCGAGCACCTCTTTGCCACCGCGCAACTGCGATAGCGCGATACAGGTCGCCACTTGCTCGTCGCTGATGCCGGGCAGCTCGGAAAGCTCGGCCTCGAGGCCGACCAGGTCGTGTGCGGCGAGCCTGCTCAGCACTGACTCGCGCGCTTCTCCCTCGACTCCGAACTCGGCCAGCAGCTGGCGGTAGAGATCGGCGTCACCGAGGCCGATCACGGCCCGATCGAGACCGGCGGCGTCTAGCGCCGCGGCCAGTACCTCGATCACCTCGGCCGTGCCCTGCGGGGCAGGCGCGCCGATCAGCTCGACGCCGGCCTGGGCGAACTCGCGCATCTGCCCCCGTTGCGGGCGCACGGCCCGGTAGGCGTTCGCCAGGTAACAGAGGCGCAGCGGCATCTCCGCCTCGGCGTAGCGGGTCGCGACCAGGCGCGCGATCGGGATCGTCATGTCCGAGCGCAGCGCCAGCAGGTCGCCGCTGCTGTCGAAGAAACGGTAGGCGGTGTCGGCGGCGCGGCCGTCACCCTGGGCGAGCACCTCGTCGTACTCGATCGCGGGCGTCGCCACCTCACCGTAGCCGTGGCCTTCGAAGACTTCGATCAGCGCCAGGTGCAGGCGGCGCAGCTCGCGCATCTCGTCGGGCAGCACGTCACGCGTGCCGGGTGGAATCGGGTGAATCATCCGCCTGACCTTACGAGAGTGGCGGGGAAAATCCCGCTACGCCGGGACCTCTGAGGAGACCCGTTCAATCTGCGCGCCGAGCCCGCGCAGGCGCTCGTCGATCTGCTCATAGCCGCGGTCGATCTGGCGGATGTTGCCGATCTCCGAGGTGCCGTCGGCGGCGAGGGCCGCGATGAGCATCGCCATGCCGGCGCGGATGTCGGGGCTCTCGACGCGTTCGCCGTGAAGCCGGCTCGGACCGCTGACGATCGCCCTGTGGGGATCGCAAAGCGTGATCCGAGCGCCCATCGCGACGAGCTTGTCGACGAAGAACAAGCGGTTCTCGAACATCTTCTCGAAGATCAGGATCTCCCCATCGGCCTGGGTGGCGAGCGCCAGCGCGATCGAGGTGAGGTCGGCCGGGAAGGCGGGCCAGGGACCGTCCTCGATCTTCGGGATCGCGTCACCGAGATCTGCCTGGATGCTGAGCCGCTGATCGGGCGGCACGATCATGTCGTTGCCATCGATCTGCGAGTTGAGGCCAAGGCGGCGGAACTGGCGCCGCACCATCAGCAGGTCGATCGGCTCGACATCGCGGATGCGCAGCTCGCCGCCGGTGGCCGCGGCCAGCGCCATGAAGCTGCCGACCTCGATGTGGTCGGCGGAGATCGTGTGCTCGGCGCCGCCGAGGCGATCGCGGCCGTGCACGGTCATCACGTTGGAGCCGATCCCGTCGACCACCGCCCCCATCGCGCTGAGCAGGCGGGCGAGGTCCTGGACATGCGGCTCGCAGGCGGCGTTGGAGATCGTCGTCGGGCCCTCGGTCAGGGCCGCCGCCATCAAGGCGTTCTCGGTGCCCATCACCGAGGGCTCGTCCATGAAGATGTGACAGGCGCAGAGTCCGTCCGCGGGCGCCTTCAGCTCGATCCAGCGATCGCCGTCGACCTCGGCACCGAGGTCCTTGAAAGCGTCAAGGTGGGCGTCGAGGCGCCGGCGTCCGATGAAGTCTCCGCCGGGAGGCGGCATCCGCGCTTCGCCGAAGCGGGCCAGAAGCGGGCCGGCGAGCAGGAACGAGGCGCGAATCTGATTGGAGAGCTCTTCGTCGACGGCGACGTCGGAGACCGTCGCCGCGCAGAGGCGGACGCTGTTGTCGGCGATCCACGCAACCTCGACGCCGAGCCGCTCCAGCAGCGCCAGCTGCGCTTCGGTGTCGCGGATCCGCGGCACGCGGTGCAGCAGAAGCTCCTCCTCGGTAAGCAGGCAGGCGGCGAGGATCGGCAGAGCCGCGTTCTTGTTGCCGGCAACGGTGAGCTCGCCGGAGAGCGGCGCACCGCCCTGGATGACGAATTTCTCCATGGCTACTTAGGTTCCTCGCACAGGGCGCTCATCCTGCGGCTAGGGTAACGCGCGATGCGGAGAGGCTGGAAGATCGCGATCGGGGTGGTCGCGGCACTTGTGGTGCTGCTCCTGCTCAACGCGCTGATCCTCGACCGCGAAACCAAGTCCGCCGGAGTAACCGAACCGGGCGGCAAAATCATCTCTGTCAGCGGCGGCGAACTGGAGGTGGTCGAACAGGGACCGCGCGGCGGCAGCCCGATCGTCCTCATCCATTGCTTCACCTGCGCGATCAACTACTGGAACGGGATGATCCCCCTGCTCGCGCGGGAGCATCGCGTGATCGCCGTCGATCTGCTCGGCCACGGCGGCTCGGAAAAGCCGAGCTCGGGCTACTCCGTGCCCGATCAGGCCGACGTGATCGCCGAAGTCCTCGCCGAGCTCGGCGTGCGACGGGCCGAGGTTGTCGGTCACTCGCTCGGCGGCCCGGTGGCGATCGCGCTCGCCGAACAGTCGCCCCAGCTGGTCGGCAGCCTGGTCGCGATCGACAGCATTCCCGACACCTCATACGGCGACGTCGGCTTCATCGGCGAACTCCCGTTCACGCCGGTTCTCGGCGAGGCACTGTGGCGGATCAAGCCCGACTTCTCGATCCGCGACGGCCTCGAGGTTGCCTTCGCACCGGGCTTCAAGGTTCCCGACGAATTCGTCGAGGACGTCAAGCGGATGACCTACAGCGCCTACGCGGACTCACATGACGCCTTCGACTCCTACACCGGCGAAGAGCCCCTGCCGCGGCGCGGAGCCGCCTTGGGCGTACCGTTGCTGGCGATCATGGGCGCCGAAGAGCAGATCGCCGACGATCCTCGCGCGGCGCTGGCGGCCTATCGCACCGCGGGTGCGCAAACCAAGCTGATTGCCGGCGCCGGGCACTCTCCCAACGTCGAGAAGCCCGCCCAGACCGCCGCGCTCGTACTTCGGTTCGGGGACGAAAACCAAGTCGCAGAGCCAAAAACCAAACCCCGTCTGCAAAAACGCCTGCAGGATCGACCTGCCGTCCGGACGGCACCCTAGAGTCGAACCTATGTTCGATTCAAAGACAACCTTTGCTGGCCGACTGGCCGACGCCGTCGACCTGCTGCTCGATTTCGCGACGCTTGGCGAGTACGGACTGGAGCCGGTTGGGAGGCCCGCTCCGAGCTGCCAGACCCGTCATCGCCCCCGGTCTGCCCGGCCGGAGACGCGGCGCGAGACCGCACGCGGTCTCGCCACCCGTCCATAGGGCACGGCGGGGCCATCGGCGCATACCCTTGCGCCGATGGTCATCGTCGTAATCCTGATTGCGATCGCGGCCGCGGGCTGGAGCTTTTCCTCCGATGTCCTCGTGCCCGATTACTCGGCCTGGTCGGATCCGATCGAGGTCAAGGCCGTCGGCCGGCACCGGATCGTGCTCGAGAAGTCGACGGATACCGAGAGGCCGGGCTACTACGGCCTTGACTGGGAAGGCGGCCACGCTGTCCTCGGGCCGGTGGCTTCGACGGGAGACGACTCGGTCACGCGGCAAGTCAGCGACGTCAGCGGATATCTCGTGCCGGGCGTCGAAGACGCCCATCTCGACACCAACGTCTACGCCGGCAATCCTCGTACCGCCCTCGGCCTTCCTTACGCAAACGTCTCGGTCAAGGGCGAATTGGGCCCGATGCCGGCTTGGCTGATTCCGGGCACGAGCTCGACCTGGGCGATCGTCGTCCACGGCATCAACGACACGCCCCAGGTGGGCCTGCGCATCTCCCCCGAACTACACCGCCTCGGCCTCCCCACCATGCTGATTACCTACAGAGAGGACCAGGGCGCGCCCGAAAGCCCCGACGGCTTCCACCACATGGGTCTGACCGAGTGGAAAGACCTCCAAGCCGCGGCACAATACGCCCTCAGTCACGGCGCCGACCACTTGGTGCTGATCGGCTACTCGATGGGTGGCTCGCTGGTCACCCAGTTCCTCGAGCACTCCCCCCTTGCTTCCTATACCAAGGCGGTCGTGCTCGACGCACCGGCGCTCAATTGGAAGGCAATCCTCGAATTCAACGCCGAAGAAATGGGCTTCCCTGGCTTCTTCGCACTACCAGTCGAGTGGGGAATCGGCGCGCGCATCGACGCCGACTGGAGCTCACTCGACGCGATCCAACACACAAAAGAACTGCACTACCCCACCCTCCTCTTCCATGGCAAGGAAGATCAGGTGGTGCCGATCAAGACCAGCGAAGAATTCGCCCAGAATCTGCCCAACTCGGTCACCTTCTTCGCCGTGCCCAAGGCCGACCACACTCAGAGCTGGAACGTCGATCCGCCGCTGTACGACCGGCGATTGCGGCGTTTTCTCCTGCAAAACGGCACTATTTCGGCGCCCGAGACAGACCGCACGGGGGCAGAAACAAATCGAGCCCGACCGGCTGGGTCGGGCTCGATGAAGTAAAAACCGGCGGCGACCTACTCTCCCAGGGGGTTGCCCCCCAAGTACCATCGGCGCTGAAAGGCTTAACTGCTCTGTTCGGAATGGGAAGAGGTGTTTCCCTTTCGCTATGCACCACCGGAAATTTTGCGAGACCGAGCCCCGGTGGAGCTTGAAAACCGCACAAGACCAAAGAGTAAAAATATCCGTCAAGCCCTCGACCCATTAGTACCGGTCGGCTGAGCGCATCACTGCACTTGCACCGCCGGCCTATCAACCTGGTGGTCTACCAGGGGTCTTACTCCCTCAAGGGGATGGGAGAGTTCATCTCGAGGACGGCTTCCCGCTTAGATGCCTTCAGCGGTTATCCGTTCCGTGCGTAGCTAACCTGCGATGCCCCTGGCGGGACAACAGATACACCAGCGGCACGTTCATCCCGGTCCTCTCGTACTAGGGATGACTCCTCTCAACTCTCCAACGCCCACAGCAGATAGGGACCGAACTGTCTCACGACGTTCTGAACCCAGCTCGCGTACCGCTTTAATGGGCGAACAGCCCAACCCTTGGGACCTACTCCAGCCCCAGGATGCGACGAGCCGACATCGAGGTGCCAAACC